>TARA_R110001606_G_scaffold2364_12_pt1 | contig 106943 bp, 58 predicted proteins | sample TARA_R110001606 | Tara Oceans TARA_R110001606 (sample SAMEA4398315) | marine metagenome | biome: Polar Biome; feature: [SRF] surface water layer (ENVO:00010504); material: water (ENVO:00002006), including particulate matter (ENVO:01000060) such as... | depth 5 m | reverse complement strand
TGGATTGTCACCGACGAAGCCGTTCGCGACCTTGCGCGGTACTATACGCGTGAGGCCGGTGTCCGGTCACTGAAGCGCGAGATTGCGCGTCTGGCCCGCAAGGTGGTGCGCAAGCTGGCAACGGATGAATCGCTGACCAGCCTGACCATCTCATCAGACAACCTCGCCGATTATGCTGGCGTGCGGAAATTCCGCTATGGCCTCGCTGACGAGACCGATCAGATTGGTGCCGTCACGGGACTGGCCTGGACGGAATCCGGTGGTGACCTTCTCACGATCGAGGCGGTCAAGATGCCTGGCCGTGGCAATATGAAAGTCACGGGCAATTTGCGCGATGTGATGAAGGAATCGATCCAGGCGGCCAGCTCGCTGGTGCGGTCGCGGTCTGTTGCCCTTGGCATAAAGCCGACCGTGTTCAGCACGAACGACATCCACGTGCACGTGCCGGACGGCGCGACACCGAAGGATGGCCCTAGTGCCGGTGCGGCCATGACTACGGCCATCGTCTCGCTGCTTACCGGCATCCCGGTGAACCGTGAGGTCGCGATGACGGGCGAGATTTCGCTGCGCGGACGCGTTCTGCCAATCGGTGGTCTGAAGGAGAAACTCCTGGCGGCTCTGCGCGGCGGCATCAAGACGGTGCTCATTCCGGAAGAGAACGAGAAGGATCTCGAGGAGATTCCGGACAATGTGAAGACCGGCCTGCGGATCGTGCCTGTGTCGGACATCAATGAAGTGCTTGAACTGGCATTGAGCGAACCGCTGAGCCCGATTGTCTGGTCCGAGGCCGACGAGGCTGCCTTGCAGGCAAGCCTGTCCGGCCAGCCATCATCCGCGTCGGACGCCGTTCGCACGCACTAGATACTTGCACATCAACAGGAGGCGGCCGCGTTCATGACGCGGCCGCTTTTTTGTGGCCTGTGCGCAAGGCGGAACATTGCCCGCTTGCGGCCATTGTTCTGTCAGGAAATCAAACAGACAGGAGACACGCCATGAGAATTCTCGTTGCAGGCGCGACAGGCAATACAGGCGCACGCCTTGTGCAAAAACTCACTGACGCTGGCCACACGCCGGTCGCCATGGCGCGTGAGAGTTCCGACACGAGTGTCCTTCCGGAGGGGTGCGAAATCAGGCGGGCGGACCTCACCGATCTGCATGGCGACGTCGCCGATGATGTGGATGTCGTGATCTTCGCAGCAGGTTCGGGCGGCCAGACCGGCAAGGATATGACAGACAATGTCGACCGCGATGGCGCCATTGCGCTGATAGACGCATCGGCTCGTGCGAACGTCAGCCGTTTCGTCATGCTCAGTTCTGTCGGCGCAGATGACCCTTCAAAGGGGGCGGATGGCATTCGGCATTATCTTGAAGCCAAGCAGATCGCCGACATGCACCTCAAGGACGCTGGCATGCCTTATGTCATCGTCCGGCCGATCACACTCAGCGATGATGAAGGCAAGGGTCGTGTCGAGCTGGCAGATCATGTTGACCGCGGTGGCAAGGTGACGCGCGATGACGTTGCCGCCGTGCTGGCTGAATCCGCAACACAGGCGGGCATGAATAGCAGAGTGTTCGAGATGGCGTCGGGCAATACACCGGTCGCACAGGGGGTTGCCGACGTCGCCGCCTGGCCGGACCAATGAGGACAAAGCGTGCTTTTTGACACGCGCACTCTTGCTTTTTGGCGCAATTCTCAGCACAAGCCACCGACCGGATAGGGCGGTTAGCTCAGTTGGTAGAGCATCTCGTTTACACCGAGAGGGTCAGCGGTTCGAGCCCGTTACCGCCCACCATTGTTTTCAAGGTGTTGCTAGTTTCGCTGCGGTCAGGTGGTCTGATTAGAACGCAAATTCGTGCCACATTCGTGCCAAATCATTTTGCGGGCGCGTCTAGCCGGATTGCCTGTAATTTCGATAACATCCCCAGCACTTTCTCATATTGCCGCGTCAGCCGCTCATCGAGCTGCATCAGCCGGTCCATGCGATCGGGGTCAAGGCTCTCGCCCCATGCCTGCAGGCGCACAGCGGGTCCCCCTCTGGCGCCAGCAAGGTGCTTGCGGAAAAAGGGTAGGACTTCGACGATCACGAAACGGTGCAGGCTTTCAGTATTCTGCTCGTATTTCTCTTCTGTCTCGCACGTCTCAAGGAACCATTCGGCGGTTTCTTCCGGAAGGCAGGCTAGCGCCTGAGCATAGGAATCCTCGCTGTTCACCTCAAGCAGGCTCTCTGCTGTCTCCGCCGACTTCACCATAGTGGTCCAGTTCGCCTCACTCTCCGCATCTTCGGCATCGTCGCTCTGGATAGCACCTTTGGACGATAGTTCCGGTTTGACTCCGCCACTCACGGCGAGAGCTCTCCGGGACAACGTGTCATATCGCTCTCCGCTGGTACGGCTCTGCAGGCTCGCCATGTGCAATGCCCGCTCTCCCAGCACCAGCCGCCGGCGCCGCCAGTCGCACCAGACCAGCTGTTCGATCAGATGCGTTTCAACTGGACCTGGCGAGGGATAGGCAACGAAGTACGCGTCCCGTAGCTTCTGGAAGTCGTTCACATCCTCCCAAGGCAGCAGCGCCGTTTCATAGGGCGACGGCGGCAGGGCATTCGGGATCAAGACAGCCTGTTCGTCCATGTATGCTACCTCCAGAAATCGCCGCCGTTCTGTGGTCCGCTCATCCGAGCTGAGTGTGTGGCGGTGCGCCGCTGCATTCGGTTCAGCAGTACCAACATGTCGTCATAGACTTCCGCCTCAGCCGCATGGATCTGCTCGCTGATCCGCTCGAATGTCTTCCGGTGCATGCCCTTCGGCTTTGGGCCAATCCAGTCCCCAAGGCCAATCTCTGCACCGATCCGCCGTCGCAGCTTCTGGTTTTTGCGTGTCGCACGGTTGCCCGGCCGTTCCTGCGTTGAGGCGTGAACCAGGTTGTGACATGTCCGGCAGAGATACCGCACCCCGCTTCCATAAAGCCGCTTCACGGTGCAGGCACAGCGCGGGCAGACGAAATAAGTCTCGTATCCTCCGAAGTGGCGTTGATGGTGGCGCAGCGCGACGCGTTCCTCGTGCTCCTGCCAAGGCTGATCGCCGCGCTTCCAGGAATAGACCAGCGTGATGGCGTCCTCGCCGCCGACAACTTTCAACGAGGGGCCCGGCGCGCTATCGCTGCCTTTCCAGAACAGGCTCGACAGGTTACCGGTCCGGCATAGTCCTCGGCGCTTCAGGTCGGATGCATCCAGCCGGTATTGGCTTTCGACAATGCGCCGCCCCTTGCTGTTGTGGCCGCCTGATCCAAACCCGCCCATGTCTTCCGACTCCGAAGTTTGCCCAGATCGGTTGGTAGATTGAGGCAAATGTCAAACCTAGCTCCGTAGGTGTTCGCTCACGTCGGTGATCGTAGCGGGATTAGCACGATTAGCACCTACCGCTTCCCGCGAACGAAGTTTCAGAGGTCTCGGTCGATCAGTCTTTATTGCCAGAGCGCACAATTACGAATGCCCGCTTGCGCTTCTTTCCCCTCACCAGTGTTCCGGCATTCAGGCGGTTCAACCACCCATGCTTTTCAAGAATCCCGATCGCGGATTCCGCCGCCGGGCTCTCGCGAAGCGCCTTTATCGGTGCGTATTGGAGCACCTCTGAAAAAGTGATCTCGGGATGTTGCCAGGATTCAAGCAGCCATTTGCGCAGCGCTTCTGCCCGATCTATTTCTGCAGATACATTAGACGCATCGATCAGGCGCAAGGCTTCGCGGAGATAATACTCTGCCAGCACGATGCCTTGCGACATTGCGCCAGGCTGAACCTCCGGGGCTTGCAGATCGTCCCAAGCCGTCAGGACCCCAGCAATGCGTGCTGCCTGCTCAGCAGACTTGGAGGCGAAGCCTGTGATCTCCGCAAACTTGCCGCCCGGTGCCTGCGACAGTTCTATACGGTCTGCGTAGTCTGACAGCATTTGGTGTGCTGGCGCAGACAGCCTGATGAGCCGGGGTGAGAGCTCGCGCGTGTCCGGGTCCATCGGCATGGGCGTTTCCAGAATTTCGCTGAGGCGCTTTCCAAATGTGTCGAGCGCCTTTGCATCCTGCCTTTCGAGCTTCTGGATCCGGGTGCCGATCGTGCTCGGCGGCTCGCAGAGCAGAAACCGAGGAAGAAATCCGCTCATCACGGAAATCGGGTTGGCGAGGTATCCTAACGCAAGAAAGGGCTGCACCATAAGGCTGATGCTGAGCCGGCGGCCATATAACGTGTAGGTGCCTTCCTCCGCGCGCGTCCGCCTGATCGGGTTTCCCTGCCAGAGATCATTGAAGGCCGTCTCAGTCTTCTGACGGTTATCTGCATTCATGGCATAGCCACCAAGCAGCTGGCCGCCCTCATCTGAAAAGATGCCCTGCGACGGCAGTCCATCTCTCAGCTTTCGGACAAGCCCCTCGAATGTTGGCTCAGAAGAGGTCCGCTCAGGAGGTGGCGGGGCTGCGGGTTCGGGGCCAAGCTCTTCAAGTTCGGCCTTCGCAGAAGCGGCATCAAAACCCTTTGCTCTTTTTGATTTGCCGAGGATGCTGCTTCGCCGTCCGTCCCACACAGCTTGTGTATTCTGCCAGCCAGCGAAATCTTTCCGGTACCGCACGCCCTGTTCGCGCTCATGCTCGCGCAGATAACGCATGAACAGTTCGTCACAGCTCGATTTGCGCTCGCCCGAAACGGCGAGGACCATCGAATAGAGCGCGACAGGGCAACGGCCGCCACCAAGCTTTTCGACATCGACGTGAGCCTGGGTGACCAGCGCGGCTATCGACAAGGCGGAGGCAGCTGGAATTGCAACCGGCGCCTGCGTCCGGCCCTGCGCAGCTTCGACGGAATTTTGCAACGGACCGAGCGCCGCGACGGGATAGGGGGCCCCTTTCGGTATCTCTCTCAGCAGGGGCTCGGGACCATCCTGGTCCTCACCAGCATCAGCGGTGCCGATTCCAAGACCCAGGGCCCGCGCCTCGTCAAGTGCTTCGGAAAACCTTTTCATCGGGGAGGCCTCACTTCGGGCAGCTTTCTCGGCGAACGCATTCCTTTCCTGAAGGCTGCTGCGATGACCGCCTCGGCTTCAGCCTCTGGGAGGCTGGAGGCCGCCAGTTTCAGGCTCTCAAGGACGTGATCGGACGGCAGCGCTCCGGCGGAGATGATCCGGGCAAGCGTGTAAGCCGACCGGGATAACTGCCGCTTACGGTCTGCGTTTGCCGCGAGGCGAACCGCCTCGATTTCGGCGATGTAGATCTTCCGGACATAGGGCGAGATCTGCGATGGAACAGAGCCGGTCGGAACCAGCGGATGCTCAGGAAACCGTCCAGGAGTCGTGGCGAAAACCACTTCTGGTGACACGCCTGTAAGGCCGAGTTCATCATCTTCGATGGTCTCGGCGATGATGAGGAGCGCGGTGCCGAGCGGTTCAACGATCCGGTCAGGCATGTCGCCGTCTTCAATGACGCTGAGGAGCGCCTCAGCAGCGGGCGCAAGCGTCCGGGCAAGGCCGGGATGGTGGCAGGCCTTCATGAGCCCAACCCTCTCACGGTCGGATCAGACGCTGCTTCCGTAAAAATACAGTGGACGGACCCCTGCAATGCGATTGTTGCTATATATGCTACGCCTTGAATCTGCGCACGCTGAAGAAGCGGGATACACGATCCGGGGCTTTGCTGATGAATCTCAAAGTGATATTGTTCCGTTGTCATCCGAATGTTCACCTCTCGATGACGATGCATTTTTGACCTTCGCCGCTCGCTTCCGTTGATCCCGGCGCGGGCGGTCCGCTTTTGTGAGGTTGAGCTAAGGAGTATCCGGTGCCGCAACGCCCCGAACCTTTATCCCGCTCATCAGCTCCCGGATTGCTTCTCGATCCATGCTTCAAGATCCGCCATACGGATCAGACGCCGGGTCCCGATCTTCACGAACGGGAGCTCCCCGGCCCCCATGACCTCATAGAGCTTTGTTCTGCCCAGTCCGACGAGGCGTGCGGCTTCGCCTGGGCTGATCGCGATCGGTCTTGCGAGTTGTGTTTCGGACATGTTTGCCTCCGTGTTGATGTCATCGGAGGTATGCGGGCGTTTTCGGCCCACGTATTGAGCCCACGGAATTGCCGTTTATGTGGACGTAGGAGGCTTGGGAAATCCCGCAGCCTCCCATGCGCGATAGGCTTTCCTTATCAGGTTTTCGATTGAGCCCACCTTCTGGGCGCTGTCCTCGCCAAGTTCAGTAACGAGTAGACCGCGGATCGCGGTAGCTTCGCCCTTCAATGATGAAGCCAGAGCGGTACCCGCCTCCACGCGCTCATTGAACATCTCGCCTATGTCTCTTGGATTCTTTTTCGGTGCGCCCGGCTGGCCCGCAGGAATCTTTCCCGGCGGCGCATGCAAGTGAAACTGCGGTGTGTTGATTACCCAGTCATCGCCGCGAAACACCAGCACGTCAGAAAGCCGGACGCTTGCTGATTCCCTCACCCATCGGACGACTCCCGCACTTTCAGACGCAACAATCACGATCCCGCGCTCGCCCGGAGATCGGTTCTGAAGCAGGGTCTGTACCGAGGACACGACATGTGCCTGAGAGCAGTCGCGGACGATCCACACAGGAAACTCGCCTGCGCCGAGATTGGCGAGGCCAAGATACCAAAAGCGTTCGTCGATCCGTTCATCAGCAGCCTCTGCAATGCCGAGCCCCCTTAAGATAAAGCGGACGAGCCCGCGCAGATTAACTTTCCATTGTCGCAGGAAGTCAGATGCTACAGGTTGGCAGCCGGCCTCGCAGACCATCCACCACTGGCCAGCTTCATCCTGTTCAACGGGGTGACTTGTCCCGCAATCGCTGCAAACTGCGCTGCGCCGGTGTGCTATTTCTCGCGCCATTCCGGATTGGATGAGAGCGGTAAGATGCTTATTGCCAACGTCAGTCCGGGGCCATGTTTGCGGTCGACCGCCTTCGAAGGCCTTCTCCACAGTGCGCGCATCAAACATCGCCAAGCTGCCTGAGGCCCCAGAGCTCGGGGATCTTCTCGCGAAGCTCGTAGTCAAGCTTCACATCTCCCTTCAAGGACGTACTGCCATCCTCGTTCAGCTTTAAGCGTATCCACTTTGCCTTGTGTGTCCCGGCTGGCCGGCAGAGAATCCGGTAGGTCAAACTGAGGATGCGCAGCTGGGTGCCGGCGGGACAAAACGCCTCAATAAGCGCCGCGTCGATCCCCTCGCCGTCACGAAGGCTTACGACGGTCGAGGAGCGATCGGGGTGGCAGAACTCCGCTTCGGCAAGATACAGCTCGCTAAATTCGAATCCGGGCACCGCAGGCAGTTCTGTAGTGGCAACAATCGCGCCAAGGTCGAACTGGTTCGCCTCTGCAACTGCGGGCGCTTCCTTAAGACCGAGAACGAGTTCGGCAAACAGGGTGGCGATCTCGAAGCGAATTGAATAGCCGCCTCGGGTCGTTGTCACATAGAGGTCCCCTGTAACGGGTTCATAAGATGCCTGAACCTCCGTGACGCGCTGGACAGGCCGGGTGTCGAGTTCGCCTTTTTCGGAGAACTCCGCCTGTGACGAGGGAAGCTGGGAAAGCGAGACGGTCACGAGGTGCAGCGCGTCGCCATTCGGCGTCAGGCTATCGTCCGGATCTGTCTCCGCGTGCAAGCCCGATCCGTCGTGCTGCCGATATAGTTTTTGCACCGTCTTCTCGAAAATTCCGATCGTTTCATCATCGGCGCGAGCGGATAGTTCGGCAGGCACACAGAACCGGGTATGTCGGTTCTTCTGGCTCGTGTGCAGTTCGTAGGAAGCCCTTCGTTCGATCTTCTCGAAAGTCTCCTGATCATTCAGAAGAAACCAAAGGCTACGGTTCATAGTGTCGAACCTGAGCCATTCAGCGCCGTCATTCGGCCTGGCGGTGCGGACAAATAGCCAGTCGAACCGCGCCTCCGAAAGAGATATGACGCGTTTAGTGTCTTCAGTCAGGTCTGCCAGTCGATTGTCGGCTTGGGCCCTCAGTTCCATCAGCAAAGCGTAGGCCCAGATGCCCCGCGCTTTAGCGTCCAATGGGGCAGGCCCGGCGCCCAGCTGCCTCCTGAATAGCAGCGCCTCCGCGAGGTCTGTCTCACTCTTGGTTAAAACCCGGATCAGGTCTTTCGACATTGCTCCCACCCGTATACACACGAACGCAAGCGTAATCTGGGGATGAAAGTTCCCGCACGCAAGATATGGGGCGAGAACGATGACATTTGCACAATCTATGGTGTCTGGCTGCCGTTCCGGCATCCAATTATCCAGGGTATGCCAGCATGGGCGCGATTCGTATGGCGAGACCCGCAATCAGTGCTATTTCAGCCACCCCTGATGCCGGGCTGGAACGCGTCTACCCTATCAAAACCATAAACCTGACACCGGAAACCCAAACACATGGCCATCAAGAAGAGCGACATCTACCGATCCCTGTGGGAAAGCTGCGACCAGCTCCGGGGCGGCATGGATGCCTCGCTCTACAAGGATTACATTCTTACTCTTCTCTTCGTAAAATACGTGTCCGATCGCGCCGGTCAGCCGGATGCGCTGATCGAGGTGCCGGAAGGCGCGTCGTTTGCAGACATGAAGGCCCTGCGCGGTTCAAAGAACATTGGCGAGGGGATGGACACGATTATCGCCCGCATCGCGGAGGAAAACGACCTCAGCGGCGTGATCGATCGGGCCTTCTTTAACGACCCCGAGAAGTTCGGGCGCGGACAGAAGATGATCAACACGCTGACAGCGCTGATCAACATCTTCAGCAGGGAAGAGCTGAACTTCTCGAAAAACCGGGCCGATGGCGACGACATCCTCGGCGACGCCTATGAATATTTGATGCGCAATTTCGCGACCGAGGCAGGCAAGTCCAAAGGACAATTCTATACTCCGGCCGAGGTGTCGCGCATCGTAGCAGCTGTGGCGGGAGTAAGCCGAGCCAAAAGCCCCAAGCAAACCGTCTATGACCCGACTTGCGGCTCCGGATCCCTTTTGCTGAAAGCTGCCGAAACCGCCCGCGTTCCGATCACCATCTTCGGGCAGGAGATGGACATTGCTACGCGCGGCCTCGCGCGCATGAACATGATCATGCACAACCGGGCCACCGCCGAGATCGCGCAGGGCGACGTTATCGCCGAACCGCATTTCCTGACCGACGCACAAGCCCTTCAGACCTTTGACTTCGTCGTCGCCAACCCGCCCTTTTCTGCGAAGGCCTGGGCTTCGGGTCTGACCGAGGAAACGAAGTACGGCCGTTTCACGGATGGCGACCCGCCCGCCAAGAACGGCGATTTCGCGTTCCTGTTGCACATCCTCGCCTCGATGAAGGCCACAGGGTCGGGCGCAGTCATCCTGCCGCACGGCGTCCTGTTCCGCGGCAATGCAGAATCGAAGCTGCGCGAAAAGATCCTGAAACGCGGCTCCATCAAAGGCGTCATTGGCCTGCCGGCCAACCTGTTCTACGGCACCGGCATTCCGGCCTCGATCATCGTTCTGGACAAGTCTGAGGCCCGGGCGAACCGGCCCCTGTTCATGATCGACGCCTCCAAGGGCTTCATCAAGGACGGCAACAAGAACCGTCTACGCGAGCGGGACATCCACAAGATCATTGATGCCTTCACACGCGTGCAGGAAATCCCCGGTTATTCTCGCCTCGTCCCCTTCGAAGAGATCACCCGGAACGACTTCAACCTGAACATCCCGCGTTACATTGATGGGTCAGACCCCGAGGATCTGCAGGACATCACCGCCCACCTGCACGGCGGCGTGCCCGAGCGCGACATTGACGCGCTGGGCGAGTTCTGGGCGGTCATGCCCACTCTGCGCGCCACGCTGTTCGGGCCGAACCCGCGAAAGGGCTACGCTGACCCGCTTGTCTCCCCGGATGAGGTGCGCGCGACCATCCGCAACCACTCTGATTTTGCAGCCTTCCGGACACAGATCACCGCCATCCTGAACGGCTGGATTGAAGCCAATGCCCCTCTGCTGATGGGCATCCAGCAGGGCGCCCACCCGCGCGATCTGATCCACAGGATCGCCGAGGACATGCTAACCCGGTTCGACGCTGCCCCTTTGGTGGACAAGTATGAGGCCTATCAGCGCCTGATGTCCTATTGGGCCGCCACCATGCAGGACGATGTGTTCATCATCGCGGGCGGCGGCTGGCTGGCGGCGCGCGAGTTGCGCGAGGCGCGCAAGGAAACTGGCGACGATGGCAAGGTGAAGTGGCTGGAAGAGGGCGACCTGACGGTGAACAAGGTGCGCCTTGTGGCCGATGTGATCCCGCCCTCCCTTATCACCACGCGCTTCTTCGCGGGCCTCAAAGAGGAGATGGATCAGGCAACCGCCCGGGCCGAGGAACTGGGGCGCGAGATCGAGGAACTGGCCGAGGAACATGGGGCCGAGGGTGGGCTGTTCGAGGACCTGTTGGCCGACACCGGCAAGCTGACGGCGGGCGGGGTGAAGGCGCGCCTGAAGGACAAGACGATCGAGCCGGAGGAGAAGGCCCTGCTGACACAGGTGACCAAGCTGTTCGAAGATGAGGCCGAGGCGAAGCGCGAGGTTAAAGAGGCGGAGGCGGCGCTGACTGAGGCGGTGCTGAAGAAATACCCCACCCTGACCATGGGCGAAATCCAGACCCTTGTGGTGCAGGACAAATGGCTAGACGACTTGCGCGAGGCCATCGGGGCCGAGGTCGAGGCGCGGACGGAAACGCTCACCGCCCGCGTGCGGGTGCTGACCGAACGCTATGGCCAGACCCTTCCGCAGATCATGGAGAATCTTGCCGGGTTGGAGGCGCAAGTGGCCGGGCATCTGGCGGCGATGGGGGTGGCGGGATGAACCCCGCTCAACGACAGATTGCTCTCCGAAAGATGGCTCTGCCTGTGATCCCGGACGATTGGGAAATGGTCACAGTCGGGAGCATCGCACAGAAGAAACCAAACTCGATCGTCGGCGGCCCATTCGGTTCTGACCTGGTCTCGACAGACTATGTACCTGCAGGGGTGCCGGTGATCCGAGGGCAGAACATGGGACAAGCCATTGTCTCAGGTGACTTCGTTTTCGTGTCGGATGAAAAGGCAAAGGCCCTAAGCTCTAACCTAGCCGCACCCGGTGATGTCGTCTTTACTCAGCGCGGCACACTCGGTCAGGTTTCTGTTGTCCCCGACAGTCCTTTTGACCGCTATCTAATTTCTCAGAGCCAGATGAAGCTATCTGTTGACCCGCAGCGGTTCGACGTCGCGTTTCTTTGCCAATACTTCAGTTCAGCCGCGGGACAACAGCAGATTCTGGAAAGCGCAATCCAGACTGGTGTCCCGCATACCAACCTGGCCATCCTGCGCGGCTACTTCTTGCCTCGCCCGCCTCTCCCCGAACAACAGGTCATCGCCGCCGCGTTGTCGGATGCGGAGGGGGTGGTGGCGGGGCTGGAGCTGGTGATCGCCAAGAAGCGCCTGATCAAACAGGGCGCGATGCAGGACCTCCTCACCGCCCGCCGCCGCCTCCCAGGGTTCTCGGGGGAGTGGGAGGTCAAGAAGCTCGGGACTTTCTGCCGTTTGGAAATGGGCGGCACACCTTCGCGGTTGAACGCTATCTATTGGGGCAAGGGCTATCCGTGGCTGACGATTGCCGACATGCAATCGAAGGTCATCAATGCCTCAAAGGAGCAGGTGACCGATCAAGGTGCCGCTCTGCTGACCCCGGTCAAAGCAGGAACCCTCATGATGAGCTTCAAGCTGTCGATTGGGCGACTGGCGTTTGCTGGAATCGACCTTTTTACCAATGAGGCGATTTGCTCCTTCAATGACTTGACCGAAGATGCTGATTTTCTGTTTTATGCACTTAGCAGGACGGACTTCGCTCTCTACGGCAAGCAGGCGGTCAAAGGCTATACGCTCAACAAGCAGTCATTGAAGGAAGTTGAGGTGTTGCTTCCGGGCAAGAAGGAACAACAGGCCATCGCCGCAGTCCTCTCCGATATGGACGCCGAAATCCAGACCCTAGGGTCCCGCCTTGCCAAGGCGCGGGCAGTGAAGCAGGGGATGATGCAGAATCTTTTGACAGGGCGGGTCAGGCTAGTCTGACTCAGCTAACAGTTTCCACGGGGGTATTTCCATGGCCATAGGCGATCCGGAACGCGCTACGCAGAACCGCATGATCGCGCAGCTGTGCGGCGATACCTCCGGTGCGACCGGCGGTCTTGGCTGGCGCTACTTGGGCGACTGGCAGAAGCGCGACGCCAACGCCAACATCGAGCCGGATCTGCTGCGCCCCTGGTTGATCGAGCGTGGCTATGATCCGGACGTAGTTACCAAGGCCATCGCCGAACTGCAACGCGGCGCCCGGATGGACGGGCTGAAGCTCTACGAGGCCAACCGCGCCACGTATCAAATGCTGCGCTATGGCGTGCAGGTCAACCCCGGCCCTGGTGAAGCTCCGGTAACCGTGCGGTTCGTCGATTGGGACAATCCCGCCGCCAATGACATGGGCGTGGCCGAGGAAGTGACCGTCACCGCGAAGAATCCCAAGGCCTATAACAAGCGCCCCGATCTGGTCATGTACGTGAACGGCATCGCTATGGGCGTAGTCGAATTAAAAAAGTCCACGATCAACCTGGGCGAAGGCATCCGCCAGACACTGGACAATCAGCGCCCGGAGTTTATCCGGCATTTCTTCACTACGGTGCAGATCACGTTCGCCGGCAACGACATGCAGGGCCTGCGCTATGCCGCGATCCAGACCCCGCAGCCCTATTGGCTGGCATGGAAGGAAGAGAGCGCGATCACCGCTCGCCTGGAGCGCGACGTTTCGCATATGCTGGCGCCGACGCGTTTTCTGGAGCTGATCAACGATTTCATCCTGTTCGACGCGGGCATCAAGAAGATCGCCCGCCCTAACCAGTATTTCGGCGTGAAAGCCGCGCAGGAGGCTGTGCAGGCGCGCCAAGGCGGGATCATATGGCAAACGCAGGGCTCAGGCAAAAGCCTGATCATGGTGATGCTGGCCCGCTGGATCCGCGAGTCCCGACCCGATGCGCGCATTCTGGTGGTGACCGACCGCAAGGAACTGGATGAACAGATCGAGGCGGTATTCGGCAACACTGGGGACAAGATGCGCCGCGCGAAATCCGGCGCCGACCTGCTGGCCGCGCTGGCCGACCCGACGGACCGCGTTGTGTCCTCGCTCGTCCACAAGTTCGGCCGGCGGGAAGAGGATGAACTGGGCTCCATGATCGCTGACATTCAGAGAGGCCAGGCTGGCGCGCCGGTAGGCGAGTTCTTCGTTTTCATCGACGAGGCGCACCGCACCCAATCGGGCAAACTGGCTCGGGCCATGCGGATGATCCTGCCGGATGCGGTGTTCTACGGCTTTACTGGAACACCCCTGCTCAGGTCGGACAAGGAGACGTCACTGGAGATATTCGGGCCCTATATCGGCACGCCCTACCGCTTCAACGAGGCGGTCGAGGATGGGGTGGTGCTGGACCTGCGCTATGAGGCGCGCGACATTGACCAGCGAGTGGCCTCACCGAAGAAAATCGACGAATGGTTTGAAGCCAAGACCAGGGGGCTGACCCCCGTGGCCAGGGCCACCCTGAAACAGCGCTGGGGCACGCTTCAGCGCGTTCTGTCGTCGAAGGACCGGCTGGAGCAGATCGCCAGTGACATCATCATGGACATGGAACTCAAACCCCGCCTGAAGGCCGGCCGCGGCAACGCCATGCTTGTGGCCGGGTCAATTCCCGAAGCCTGCCGGCTATTCGAGATTTTCCGGAACTCCGGCTCCGACCTCGCCGGGAAATGCGCCATCGTAACCTCCTATAAGCGCAACGCCTCGGAATTGACTGGTGAAGAAGCCGGGATGGGCGAGACGGAAAAACAGTACGTATATCGCGTCTACGACCGGCTGATGACCGATCTGGAAACGGACGAAGAAGACTACGAGACGGAGGCGCTGCGGAAGTTTCGCAAGGAACCGGTGCAGATGAAGCTGCTGATCGTCGTCAGCCGCCTGCTGACCGGGTTCGATGCGCCAACGGCGACCTACATCTACATCGACAAGCAGATGCGCGACCATGGGCTTTTTCAGGCGATCTGCCGCGTCAACCGCCTCGACGGGGACGACAAGGATTTCGGATACGTCGTCGACTACAAGGACCTGTTCAAGAACATCGAGGACGCCGTCGAGGATTACACCTCGGGTGCCTTCGACGCGTTCGATGAGGCCGATGTCGAAGGGTTGATTTCCTCACGGGCCGAAAAGGCCGGTGTGGATCTGATAACCGCGCGCGACGCCTGGTTCGGACTCCTCGACCCTGTGGAGCAGCCTAAGGGTGACGAACAGGTGCTCGCGTACTTCTCCAGCCCGGGTGGATGGGAGACCGACCCACAGGCCGAGGAAAAGGCGCGGCGGCGTCAGGCGCTCTACAAGCTTGCTGGTGCTTACGCCCGGGCATTCGCGTCCGTGGCCGAAGATCCCGCGTCGTCAGGTGTGAATGACCTTCAGCTGGCGGAGTACCGCGCTGAGGTGGAGCGGGCGATTTCGCTGCGCGATGCTGTCCGCCTGCACAGCGGTGACGCGGTGGACATGAAACAGTTCGAGCCGGCGATGCGCCACCTGATCGACACTTACATCAAGGCGGATGAGTCGGAGGCAATCTCGCATCTCGACGACATCAGTCTGATCGATCTGGTTGCCAGCAAGGGCGCAGCGGCCGAGGAAGAACTGCCAAGCGCGCTGAAGTCAAAGCGTGAAAACGTTGCCGAAGCCGTCGAGAACAATGTGCGCCGGTTGATCATTGACGAAACGCCGGTGAACCCCAAATTCTACGAGAGAATGTCAGAGTTACTGACGGACCTTGTCAGGAAGCGGAAAGATGACGCCCTCGCCTATGCGGAGTATCTCGAAAAGATCGCGGAATTGGTCAGGGCGGTAAAGGCCGGACATGGTGGGAAATACCCCTCGACCATGACTTCCCCGGGACGCAAGGCGCTTTATGATAACCTTGGTCAGGATGAAACAACCGCCCTTTCTGTGGATGACGTTGTTCGGGCGACCGCTCAGACCGGCTGGCGCGGCAACAAGATGAAGGAGCGTATGATTCGGCGAAAGCTGATCGAAATGCTCGACTCGGAGGAAGCCGTGGACAGCATCATCGACATCATCCGGTCGCACGATGAATACTGAACAGATCGAAATCGCCGGGCTTGTCGTGGAACTGGTCCGTAAGCCGATCAAGAACCTGCATATTGGCGTCTATCCTCCCGCAGGGCGCGTCCGCGTCGCCGCGCCGCCGGCCATCAGCGAGGATGCCGTGCGAGTGGCAGTTGTGACCCGGCTAGGCTGGATCAAGAAGAAGCAGCGCGAGTTTGCGGGGCAGGCCCGCCAATCGGAGCGCCGGTATGTGTCCGGTGAAACCCATTTCGTGTTTGGTAAGCCGCTTCGCCTGCTGGTGAAGTCCGCTCATGGGAACAGGTGCGTGATCCAGCAGGATGCATCTGATCGCTTGAGAATAACCGTGCCGAAAGGATCAACGGCCGACCAGAGAGCCAGGTGGGTGTCGGCCTGGTATCGCAGGCAATTGAAGGAAAAAGCAGCGCCCCGCATCCTGAAATGGTCGGAGCGGCTGGGCGTGCCGGCACCGCACTGGGGCGTCAAGCTGATGAGAACGAAATGGGGAAGCTGTAATCCAGACAAGGGGTTAGTGTGGATCAACCTAGACCTCGCGAAGAAGCCACTTCCCGCTCTGGATTACATCATATTGCATGAAATGGCCCACTTCGTGTCTCCGCGGCACGACGATGTCTTCGTGAGCGTCCTGGACAAAAACATGCCGGGATGGCGACAGATCCGGGCAGACCTCAACGCGCTACCGCTGTCTGCTTGAAGCGCTGACAGGCTGGCCGGATGATTCATCACTTGATGCATTTCACAATATGTCTGCGCAATAAGCTTTGCATAGTCTACCTGTCGACGCAGCCTCATTAACACAGAGCTGGTCAAAAAGCCGAAAGACCTAATCGAATATGTCATCGTTCATGAAAATGCTGCACATTCTGGAACCGCGCCGCAGTGAGCGCTTCATCCGACTTCTGGACCGACATTCCCGCTCCTGGCGTGAAGCCCGCGACGAACTGAACGCGCTACCTGCACCCAGCTTTTCGTGAATGTCTTGGGCGCTCTATTCAAGTTTCCGAAATGTAGGAACCTCATACAATCGTATGTTCATTCAAATACTTCAGAATACACATACCATACGATCGTCGCCAAAGCGTTAGAGGCGCTGGCCCAATCCATAGAAGCTAAATCAATTTTCCTGCTTCCAGATCGGTAGTGAACCAATGCATTCCGTGTGCGGTATATAAGAGACGCCGTTGATGGCTTCAAATTTTCTCTTGGTACAGTGACATTCAACGCAGCGAACAGAGATTTGCACTCATAATCACCAGCAAACTGCAGCAGTTCCTCTAAAGCATTGGCTTCTCGCGGGAACCAACCAAGTTCATCTTCGAGAGTTGCCGCAATGGTATGCCAGTCGAGAGTCAATTTCAGGGAGTCCCGAACCTTTTTTGCACTTGAGTAGGCGTAAAGCGCTTCCAGGCACCTGTACAAAGAAAGGAAGACTGCCGACCTGTCGTGATCGAATATTGACCGGCACAGCGTCTCATACGGCAGCTGAAGCTCTGGCGTTTCGCAAAAAGCTCGCAGAGTCTCGAACAGATCATCGCTAATCCAGTCAGACAGTTTCTTCGCTTCTAAAGCGCAAAGATAAAACACCACCCGTGAGGTCGCTTCATCATCAACATCGTCTCCTTTCAAAACATGAATTGGCGGAAAGAGATTGGATATTAAGCTATGGTCATGACCCTGATAGTTAAGTCCATCAGCTTGACGGTCTGAATATTCTACTACATCTCGAATTTCACTAGCCGAAGCGGTTGGCTTTAACTTCAGCTCACTGATGACTAGAGTGGCGATCCCTCCTGTAAGGGCATCCCTCTTTAAGCCGAGTAATTCCTCAGAATGGCTGAATCCTATAATGCAAAAGTAGGATGTATTTCGGTGTTTTAGTCTACAAATCTGTCGGTTTGAGCTTAGAACAATCCGATCTTCTACAGTTGCGTCCTTCAGGATTTGTCGGCAAGAATTTGTCGTGGCAATCCACCTGTCAGACCCCTCATTGCCGACTGGGACGCCCAACGATTTCGCATGAGAGTCGAGGAGCGAAAAAGCAACTTTGTTGGCTGCTATCATATTCCGTGACATCTAATGGGCTCGCCAACAAGCTTCCATACTGGACAGTGAATGGTTGTCCTCGATCATAACTTTGAACGCTTCGAAAAACACAGCCCGCTCGAAGCGACCGACTTGGCCAACGCGTTTGGAAACAACTTCTCGAAGAATATCTAGCTGCAGAAATTCTCCAAGTTCGGACGGTTCCAGAGCACCCAGTACTGCGACCAGCTTACTCAGGTTTTCATGTGTATCCTTGAGCCTTCGAGCTCTATCCTCACTAGGCCGGTCTTGGCCAGCGCGACCTAAAACGTGATTTGCGATAGCGACAACAAATCCCACCCGTGCGGGCTGACTATCAAATATGTTGCGGCCTTTTGCAAACTTGTCAGAAGAACCGGAATCAAAACGGGAAAAGCACCTGTCTAGATCAGCAAGCATTCCTAGCATCAGATAGAACTGATCATGGAAATCGTCATCACTAAGGTTTTCGACGAGATCAAGCCGTGAAAACTCTTCAGACAACGCTTCTGTTTGATCGACGTTAGTTTTCCTTAGTGAAAACGCCAAATATAATTCTATCAACGCCTCACCAGGGTATTGGGCTGGGGATACTCGGCGACCCGGCGTTTCGAGTGTGATCAGCTTTTCAATGCTGGGAACGCGTTCTTTGATCTCTCTCAGCAAGGGATCGTAAACTACCGTCAATTGCCGACCAAGTGTCCAAGGTATTTGCGTAGTGTTAAGCACCAACATTCTATAAACTAGCGATTTAACATTGGAGCTCAACCATACTTCTACGCGCATATCTCGGCTTAGAACCTGATCATTTTGCTGACTTGCTTCCAACAGGGCAGCAGTTCTTTGCATGCCATCGATTATTGAGATTTCATTTGCTGGCAAAACTCCTTGGATCGTGTTCGCGTTCCCAACTTTTGAAATCAATTCGGTCGGCTCCCAGATTGCCCCTACCACGACCGGAGGTAAAACCGCCCCGTTAAGTATGTCTGCGACAAGTCGAGTTCTGATACGTTTAGCTGTAGTGGTCTTTACTACTTCCCTTTGACCCTGCAGCGCGCCCTTGTGGGCATGTGCGTTGCTGACCAAGTCTAAATAAGTTCCAACATCCGTTGTCAGCATGCCTGACCAGCATTTTGTCCTTTTGTCTTCGATCCAATCCATGGAATGCCCCTAAAAAGTTGGAACGGCACTGGAGCGCGCCTGTCCAGAGAAGGCAAGAAAAAAGTGTTTAGTAGGTTGGCAGTAATTTCGCTTTTGGTTGAAAGATGCCGACACACTTTTTCAAGCCAATGAGGATGTAGAGAACGTGCCCCATGCCTCCATTAGCTCCCGGCGCTTCTCCAGAAAGTTCGTCCTGCGATAAGCTGCCTCGCCTTGTTTCGGATCGTATGCGCCAAGGCCGCTTCGACGACGTCGCCGGGCGTCGTCGTCTGCTCGGCAGCCTAATCACGAAATGAAGACCGAGATCCGTGTACCATGAATGGTCTTCACTTGCCGAACTTGTAGACAAGTTTCAGATTTGGCATTCGGCAGTGGCGTGATGCCTGCTTATCGATGGATCTGCTGCTTTAATCAGCAGGGTCGCAATCGCAGTAACCTGCTCCCGTAAAAGTGCTCTGAACCGCTGCCGCGATCGCATCTGTGACCGTGCGTTTCTCATCCTCGAAAGCATGACGGGCATAGACGCCGATAACGCCGGCTGACTTGTGCTGTGTCAGAGCACGTACAGCGTCTAGGCTGCAACCTTGCCGCTGAGCCAGCGTCACAGCGGTACGACGCAGATCGTGCAGACGCCAGTCCGGGCCACCAAGTGCTCGTCGCAATCCTTCCATGCCATTCGAGCTGCCAGCGTAGGGTGCTGATCCTTGGCTACCGACACCGAAGAGATATTGCCCTTCAAGCCTCGGCCAACCGGTGAGGATCGCAAGGGCAGGGGCACTGAGCGGGACAATGTGGAGCTTGCCGGACTTCATATTCGCGCCAGGAATGGTCCATGTGCCGAGTTTGAAGTCGAGCTGGTCCCAGCGCATTGAGGCGACTGACCCGCGGCGTTGCGCGGTCAGAAGACAAAGCTTGGCATTTGTAGCCATTATGCCTCCTTGTTTGAAGAGCGCAGCAATCTCATCGTCGCTGAGTACACGCTCTCTGCCAGCGGTAGGTTTGGGTGGTTTGAGGCCGAGCAGGGGATGGGTCGGCATTAGGTCTCGTTCAACGCACCAGCGACAAAAATGAGTAAGGTAGAGGTATAGCTGCCGGCGCATGGCTGGTTTGTCCCCCAGCCCATCAAGCAGTTCCATGAGCGAGCGACGTGACAGGTCGATCAGGGGGCTTTTGCCGAACTTCTGGAGCACGTGGACGCCAAATGCACTGCGCTTTGACTCCACGGTTTTGCCGGCATTGTTTGCCGTGCACCAGTCGAGATAGCGCGTGACCGTATCAGCCACACTCAGGTTGCGAACCTCCACACGGGCTTCGCGTTCTGCTTTGGGATCTACACCGTCTGATGCCCGCGCCAGCTTTTCGTGGGCAAGCCGTCTGGCCTCGGCAAGTGTCACTCCCGGATAGCGACCAAGCGACATGGATCGTCGTTTCGTCGAACCGGGTAGCCGATAGAACAGACGCCATGATTTTGTGCCTTGTGCAGACACCACGCATTGGAGGCCTGGTGCGCCTCCGACAAAGGCGGTTTCGGCAAGGCGCTGCACGTCGAGTGCAGTCAGAGGTTTGAGCCGGCTGGACATGCTAGAGGGTCAAAAATCGTGCCAAATTCGTGCCAAAAAATACGACTGAGAGCGATTGCTCACGAATGCTAGCGTATAGATTCACACGAAAAGAACAAATAAAACAATAGAAAGTTGGACGCGAGCGATCAGTCGCGAAATCCGGCGAATTGGTCGTTTTCTAATTTACACCGAGAGGGTCAGCGGTTCGAGCCCGTTACCGCCCACCACCGGACCCAGGTAACACGCAGCGCCGGTATCAGATCGTGCCTTCTTCCCAATCCATTGCCTGTTCGACGGGTGCGGAGGCGGTATCAGTCGCGTCCAGGCTGTGTTCGAGCTTTGCCGCGACTTCCGTAATCGTGGTCCCGCTCAACAGGTCTCTCAAGCCGATGTCGACATGCAGCGCTGCCTTGATGGCATTCCGGACCTGAACGGCCATCAGGGAGTCAAAGCCAAGGTCTGACAGTGGCTTGTATGCGTCGATGGTCGACGCGCTGTACCCGAGCGCGCGTCCGACATGACCCCTGAGAAACGCCTCAATAAGCTCTGCTCGCTCGTCTGCTGGCGCGGAGAGGATGTCATGGTCAAGTGAGATGGTCGGCTCTTCCTGCGTTCGGGACTCCAGGCCGCTCAGCCCGAAGAGTGCGCGGACACGCGGCGTGCTCTGAGCTGCAAGCAGCTCTATATTCGCTTTCAGAACTGCCGCGTAGGGCATTTCCTGTCCGACCACCCGCTCCATCGCGTCCAGTCCCTCTTCAAGGTCTATCTGACCCAGGCCGATCCGCTCCCAGCGTTCCCTGACGGAATCGGACAGGCGCGCTGCCATTCCGACTTCACCCCAGGCACCCCAGCCAATGCTGGTGATAGGCCGTCCGGCAGCGCGCCCCCCTGCGGCAAGACTGTCGAGCCAGGCGTTCGCGCTGGCATAGTTTGCCTGTCCAGGCCCGCCGAACATGGCCGAGCTTGATGAGAAGGCCACGAACCAGTCAAGCGGGGAACGCCCGGACGCCTTCATCAGGTTTTGTGCGCCATCGATCTTGGGCCCGGCCACGGCGCGGAACCTGTCACGGTCTTGTTCACCGATGGGGGCGTCATCAAGCACACCTGCGGCATGGATGATCCCTCGCAATGGCAAGTGTGTGGATACATGTTGCTTCCAGAGTTCAGCTACGGATTCCGGATCCCCGATGTCACATGCAATCGCGCGAACGATGCAATCGTGTTGCTGGGCCAGATTTGCGGCGGTTTCCTGGGCTTGGGCGCTATTGCCAGAGCGGCTGACCAGTGTGATTTCGCCTGCGCCCCGTTCGGCGAGCCGCTGTGCCACAGCCAGTCCCAGACCTGCAAGGCCACCGGTGACGATATAGGATCCGTCAGAGCGGACAGTCATACGGTTTGTTGGCTCGGGATCAGGCACAATCACGACCTTGCCCATGTGACGCGCGTTGGCCATGAACCGAAACGCATCCTTGGCCTTGGCCAGCGAGAAGGCCTGAACGGGCAGCGGTGCCAGCTCCCCTTCTGATATCGCGTCGAGAATACTCTGGAAGGACGTGCGAACCTGCTTCGGATCGACGATGATCTGATCACCGAGGTCGACGATGTGATAGTTGACATGCGGCGCGCGTTCTGCGGCTTCCTGCGGCGTCCATATATTGTTCTTGCCAATTTCCATGAACGCGCCGCCGGGGCGGATCACACGCATGCCTGCGTATATCATGTCTCCGGACAGGGCGTTGATGACGATGTCGACCCCCTCACCTCCGGTTGCCTTCTCGATGGCATCGCCGAAGCTGGCTGACCGCGAGTCAAAGGCATACTTTGCCCCTTCGCCCAGCACAAAAGCGCGCTTTTCGTCAGACCCTGCTGTCGCAATGACTTCAGCGCCGGCATTCAAGGCCATGCGCATGGCCGCGAGACCGACACCACCGGCCGCAGCGTGAACGAGAACGCGCTGTCCGGGCTTGATACCTCCAGCCATCGAATAGCAGAGGGCCGCAGTCAGATAGGTGTTGGGAAGCGTCACGGCCTCCGCAAAAGTTATGCAATCAGGTTTCGCCAGGACGAACCTCTGGCTCACGGTGACATGGCTTGCGAGGCTGTCGCCAGCAAGCGCGACGACTGCATCGCCGGGCTTCAGTCCTGTAACATTTTCACCGACGCGGGTAATAATGCCGGCACATTCACTTCCCAGTGCGCCGGCATCGCCCGGATACATTCCCAGTGCGTTCAGAACGTCGCGAAAGTTGAGGCCGGTTGCGCGCACGCCAATTTCGACTTCGTCCGGTTCTGGAGCGCTGCGCGGCTCCTCGACGAGATGCAGCCGATCAAGGTCGCCTCTTTCCATAATACGAATGACACTGCGTTGGCCGCTGGAAAGTGGTGGCGTTGATGTGACCGGAGCAAGGCGCGCGGCAAAGAGATCGCCATTGCGCAGCGCCAGTTCAGGCGCTCTGTCTGCCAGGGCGAGGGCATCGAATACATCCTGCGGATCAGGTGCCCGGCCTGGATCAAGATCGAGTTGCAGAAGAGGCATCGTCGGGCATTCGGCATCAATCGTGCGGCCCAGTCCAGCAAGCGTGCCCATGGCAAGAACCGGCGAGTCGCCCGGCGCAACGGCTTTGGCACCGCTGGTGAGAATGCATAGGCCGCATCCGGGTTTCTCGGACTCAAGGATTTGCGCGGCAGACAAAAGGTCAGCGAAAAGTTCTTCTTCGCGCCCTTCCTGCGTGTCGGTGTCGGCCGAGAGAGACGCGCAGTACACGACCCATGATGGTGTGGAAGTCCTGAGCGTTGCTGACAGGTCGCCGAGCGTCACCAGTTGTGCACCTTCAACATCGGCAAGTGATGTTGCGAACTCGGTATTGTCTGAAACGATCAACAGGTCCTTCGGAATGCTGGCTTCAGGCCGCGGGACATTTTCCCAAGACAATTCAAGCTCATGGAGTGACATCTTGCTCGCGCCAAGCATCTTGGAAAGCGATGCGGCAGAGACAGCGCGTGCACGAAGTCCTTCAAATTGGGCGATGGGTTCGCCTGTCTCGGTTTCCATTGCGAGGTCCGCGACGAGCTCAACCTTGTTCGAGCTTTCCTTGCGGAGTCTTGCCGTCACGACGACCCGCCGCGGAGCCGTTCTCTCCCAGCGTATACGGTCAATTCCAATGGGCAGGTAAAGTTGATCGTCTCCATCGTCCGGAACAATCGCACTTACGGCGTGGAACAGATTGTCGACCAGCGCTGGATGGAAACGGTAGTTGGCCATGTCTTCTTCGGCGTCGGGCAGCACGGCAAGGCCGACTGCGATGCCGTCGCCTTTCTGCAGCGCTTCAAGCCCGCGGAAAATGGGGCCGTAATTCAGCCCCAGGGATTCCAGCCGACTGTAGTGTGCCTGAATATCAAGCGTTTCCGGGCACTCACTCTTCGCCTGTGCAGCACTCGGCATGGAAAAGCCGCCCAGGTCTGGCTGACGCGTCAGCCTGGTGCGCACGAGCGTGCGCCATGGCATGGCGGCGTCGTCGGGCACTTCGCGAACAGTCAGGGAATAGCTGTTCTTGTCCGCAGGCTCCAACTCGGTATGAACCGTGCAGGATGAGTTTGCATATAGCTCGAGGGGCGCTTCGATTGAAAGATCGGAGAGGGTAACGCTTCCCTTGCCAAGAATTGCCTCACCTGCAGCGAGCGCCATCTCGACATAGCCGGTCGCAGGAAAAATGACCCGCCCGAGGATCTTGTGATCCGCAAGGAAGGAAGGTGATTGGGCATCAATTGTGGAGATAAACGCCTTGCGCGGCGGCGGGACTTGCTGGATTTCTCCCAGAATCGGATGGAAATGATTGGTGTCCGGGCGCTTGCTGGCAGGCTGATCGTCAAACCAATAGCGATCATACTGGAAAGGGTAAGTCGGCGCGGGCACGAGGTGTCCGCTGCGATGCCGGTAGACACCCTTCCAGTCAATTTTGGCGCCTGCTGCATACGCCTGTGCCAGCGCGTTGAGCGCCGTGGCGTTATCATCCTGGCCTCTGCGGAGGCTGGGAACAGTTTTCCACTTTGCTGCAGGACGGGCACGTGCCGTAAGCCCCAGCAGGGCGGGCTGTGGGCCGAGCTCGATCAGGATGTCGGCCCCGGCCTCTTCCAGCGCCGTTACGCAGTCGCCGAAACGAACAGCATTCCGGGCGTGGGCGCGCCAATAGGCGGCGTCAGGTTGAGTGCCTGTCTGGAAAGCTGATCCAGTGAGGTTTGAGATCAGCGGGATGCGGGCAGGCCGATAGGTGACTTTCCCTGCGGCTTGTTCGAACGCGTCCAGCATGGGGTCCAGGAGCGGGGAGTGGAATGCATGGCTAACCGTCAGGCGGCGCGTCGTCACGCCCTTGCTTTCCAGTTCCTTCAGCACTGCCTCCACGGCAGATTCCGTTCCGGAAATGACGGTTTCTTCCACGCCGTTGACACCAGCGATGGCGATCTCGGTTTCACCGCCACCGAGCATGGGTGAAACCTGATCCTCAGGTGCGAAAATGGCTGCCATGGCGCCACCAGCCGGAAGCTGTTGCATGAGGCGCCCGCGCTCTGCCACAAGTTGCAATGCGTCCTCGTGACTCATTACTCCAGCCAGGCAAGCTGCGACGTATTCTCCGATACTGTGACCGACAACCATGGAAGGTGTGATGCCCCATGACCGCCACAGCTCTGCCATCGCGTACTGGACTGCGAATAGCGCAGGCTGTGTATAGGCCGTTTCCGATATCGGGCTTTCCGCACCCTCACTGGGGTACAAGACATCCTGAAGCGGTAGTTCAAGCGCGTCTTTCAGAATAAGTGCGGACTGGTCTATCGACGCACGAAACACAGGCTCGGACTCATAAAGTCCGCGTGTCATGCCAGGGTATTGAGCACCCTGGCCGGTGCAAAGGAAAGCAACGCGCGGCGAGCTGCCGCCGCTGGTATGACCGATAGTCATTCCCGGGAGACTGTCACCCTTTGCCAGCGCCGCCAGCTTTTCGCGAAGGTCATTGCTGTCGGATACGACGAGAGCCGCACGATGCATGAGCTGTGACCGCCCGACGGCAAGTGTCCGTGCAAGATCGTTGAGCGCGGGTGCGCCATCTCTTGAGACAAAGTCACCATATCGCGCAGCGAGTTGCCGGAGCGCGCCCGGCGTTTCGGCAGATATCGGGATTATGCTGGTGCGATCACTCCCGGCGGGCGATCGTTTGTTTTGCGGGGCGTCGGACAGGATCGCGTGGACGTTTGTGCCGCTGAACCCGAATGCGCTGACCCCGGCGCGTCGGGGCGTATCACGTCTAGGCCAAGGGGTCGTTTCGGTCACAACTTCGAGCGGCAGATCATCCCAGTCTATTCCCGGGTTCGGGATATCAAAATGCAATTGCGGCAGAATGGATTCCGACCGGAAGCAGACTAGGACCTTGAGCAGCCCTGCAATGCCGGACGCCGCTTCTGCGTGGCCAAGGTTTGTCTTGATTGAGCCGATACGAAGCGGCTGAGAAGGGTCGCGTCCATTACACAGGACAGCCCCGAGAGCGCCAGCCTCGATAGGGTCTCCGATTGGCGTGCCAGTGCCGTGGGCCTCAATATAGTCGATGTCCAGGGGGCCGAGGTGCGCGCTTGCCAGAGCGGCCTTCAACATGCGCTCCTGCGCGGGACCACTCGGGACAGTCATTCCGCTCGAGCGGCCATCCGAATTTGTTGCCGAACCGACGAGCAGTCCAAGTATCGGATTGCCGTCCTTCTCGGCATCGGACAGTCGCTTCAAGGCGATCATGGCGCAGCCCTCGCCGCGGGCAAAGCCGTTAGCTGACGCGTCAAATGTCTTGCAAGCGCCATCTGGTGAGAGCATTCCCCATCTTGAAAACATCGCCATAGCATCGGGCATGGCGATGACGGCCACGCCACCGGCCAGGGCCAGGTCGCTTTCGCCATTCCGAAGGCTTTGGCAGGCGAGGTGAATGGCATTCAGTGATGACGAGCAGGCAGTATCGATGGCGGCGCTGGGCCCAAGGAAACCGTAAGTGAATGAGATGCGGCCAGGGGCTGCATTCATGGCGCCTCCGGTGGCCGAATAGACGTCGGATTGTTCCGCGCCATTGGACCACATCAGGCGCCCATATTCGGTCGTCGAGATGCCGACGAAGACGCCGGTTGCGCTTCCTTCAAGCTGATCCGGCGCGATGCCAGCTGTTTCCATCGCTTCGTGCGCCGTTTCCAGAAGCATTCGCTGCTGTGGATCCAGCGATTTTGCCTCCCGTGGAGAGATGCCGAAGAATTGCGGGTCGAACTGATCAATCCGGTCCAGAAATCCGCCCTTCTTGGTTACAATCTTGCCGGCTGCGTCACGGTCCGGCGAATAATACGCCTCAGCGTCCCAGCGGTCGGCGGGGACGGTGCGGACCGCGTTCACCTTGCCGGAAAGCAGGGCCTGCAAATCGTCCAGGGAGCGGACCCCACCAGGATAGCGCAAGCCGCAGCCCACAATGGCAATTGGCTCAGACTTTGCACGCTTGGCGACATCAAGTTTTGACTGGAGGCGCTCAATTGCGACGAGGGCGTCTTTCAGCATATCCCGCGGTGTGGTCATGGATTTATTCTTTTCAGGTGTGCGTTCAGCGTAAAGATGAGTGGGGTGGCACATGCGATGCAAATGATCGCTAAAAGGACAATTCTGTTCGAATTATATCCTTCATTGTCTATAAGCCAGCCCGCCAGGAATGCCAGTGGAACCGGAGCAAGTAGAAGCGGCGCGGATGGCGCAATTGGTGCCAAGAAGGCGGCTCGGTCTAGCAGTAGCAGAGCCAGCAATCCCAACACGCCTGTCACCGCGAAATGAAGACTATGTCGCAATTCCAGTTCCACCCACATGCCCGGCATAAACGGTGCAAGAATGATCACAATACCTGCTGTGACATAGAACAAGTTCGTGCTTGTTTTTTCGCCGCGAAGAGCGCGCGACAGAACAAGAAACAGGCTGAACGAGACGGGCATGCCCAGAATTGCGAGCCATGCAAACCCGAACGGGATGATGTCTCCCTGAGCATAGATCGCCATTGCCGCAACACTACCCATAGTAGCAACCAGCCACGTCATGTGGTTTGCACGTTCTCCTAATAATATAGCCGAGAATAGAATCACCAGAATGGGAGTTCCCCAGAAGGCGGCATGAACGGCGTGCCCGTACCCTGCATTGGAGGCGAATGCCCAGGACACCGGCATCAACAGCAGGAACACCGCGCGAAGTATCTGTGTCACCGGCTTTTGGGTGCGGATAAGATCGCCACGTGACCTGAAGCCAGCGATCGCCACCCACATACACAGCAGTATCAGATAGTGCAGCCACACGACCTGAAACGGCGGGTACTGATTCAAAAGCGTGCCGACAATCGCTTCGGTCACGGTCCAAACGAGGACGAATCCCAGCATCAGGGAGATGGTACGATAAGAACCCGTCATTCGAGTGAATCCAGTGTGGCCCGAAGGCGCGCCGCCAAGTCTTCCTCGCTTATGGAATCATAGTCGTCGACTGGTTGGGAAAGCTCTGTCTTGCCGGTCGTTTCCATTTTCGCTGGAGACGTCTGAATTCCAAAGCGTGAATCCAGGAAACCGGCCAGCGCATTTACATTCGGATAATTGAACGTCACCGTCGTGGGCAATTTCAGTCCGGTTCCCACCTCTAGCCGCCTGCGCAGCTCAACTGACATGAGGCTGTCCATGCCCATTTCGAAGAGCCCCCGGTCAGGCGAGATGGCATCACCTGAGGCCTCACCCATAACGATGGCCGCCTCTGCGGCCACGAATTGGGCCAGAATGTCCCGGCGTGCCGACTCGTGAGCGTTTGCGAGCTTGTCCAGGAGATCCTTCGCCGCGGACGAACTGTCATTGTTGGCTTGGGGGGCTTTAAGGCTGTCGGGCGCTGCTTGGTCGGCATGGCCGAGCTTTGAAAGCAGCGGTCGCGGACGGCGGGTTTCATGTAGTGCCTTCAGGCGCCCCCAATTGATCGAGGCAACAAGCCGCTGGCCGGACTGCGGCGCGTTGATCAGGCCACCCAGCGCATCCAGTGCCGCCTCGGCATACATGGGCTGGAGGCCTTGCTCGCTATAAGTTCGCTGGATGTCATCGGATGCCAGTCGCATCGTGTCCCAGGTCCCCCACCCAACGGAAAGCACATTCAGGCCGCCCGTGCCTGGATTCTGAGCGCTGGCGTCAAGAAATGCGTTTGCCGCCGCATAATGGGCAAAACCAGGCGCACCGAGCACAGCTGTTGTGGATGAAAAAAGCGCCAGGAAGTCGGCCCCCCGTTTGGATAGCGTTGCCTCAAGCGCGAGCGTCCCTGCGATTTTCGGCCGCAGCATGGCGTCGACTTGTGACAGACTCAGATCCCCCATGGCGACAGCTTCGAGGTGAGCGGCTGCATGAATTGTGCCACGGAGCGGAGGGCCCGACAGGAGCAGATCATTGAGGGCATCCTCAAGTGAGGCTTCGTCGGCAATGTCCACTTTTATCGCAACTGCATCAGCGCCAGCCTCGCGTATAGCGGTCATCGCAGGGCCATCGGGCTCTGGGTTCCGGCCGAGAAGCGCGACGCGGCCGGCGCCATGATCAGCCAGCCATTTCGCAACAATCGTACCGAGTCCTCCGAACCCGCCAGTGACGAGATAAGTGCCGTTAGCGTCGAAACGCACAGTTTCTTCACTGATTGCGGGAACCTCACAAAGGCGTGGGACAAAACGTTGTCCGTTTCGCCATGCACATTGATCCTCATCGTCACGCGTCACGATTGATTTGACGAGAGCGCTGGCCTGGGCGGTCAGTTGGTCTTCACTATCGAGATCGATCAAACCTCCCCAGCTTGACGGCGCCTCGAGCGCAGCTGTCCGGCCAAAGCCAAGCGCTGGGGCTTGCCATCTTGAATGGGCTGCAGGTTGAGATCCATCACAACAGTGAACACCTCTTGTGGCGACCCAGAGTCTGGAGCCGTCATGCTTTTCCGCAAGACGAAGCAGATGCCGCAGGGGTGCCATGAAGGCCGCCTCTTCCATTTCAGTGAAAGTTGACATGTCTGGCGCAAAGCCCGGATTCGCAAGCGCGAGCGCGCCAAGATAGACAATGTCACAGGGTTCATCAGAGCTGATCTCTGCTTCCGGGTGCACAGCGAAGCCTCGCGCCTCAAAGGTATGAGTCACAGCTTCCTGGAACTCTCCAGCGTCCCCCACAATCGCAATATGACGTTTGCTTTCAGGCTTGCGCGCGGCAATCAGCATTTGCTGCGCGCCGGCCCTTCCAAGTCTGGCTTCACCGCCAACGCGGGCGATTTGATTCAAACCTGTCTGATGGAGCAGTTCGGACCAGGCCGCTGCGGATATCAGGGGGTAATCAGGGCGGAGTGACTTGTCGCTAAATCTCCACCATCCTGGCGTCATCCCGAATGTCAGGTCTACCCACCGCTCGGGAGCGACGCCTTCCAGGAGCAGCAACTGACCGCCCGGGGAAAGCAGCGATTGAGCATGCAAAACGGCTTTGCACAGGTCCTCGGTTGCGTGGAGGACATTTGCGGCGACCACAATATCGAATGATTCCAGCTCCTGGCCCTGTGAGGCCGGATCGCTCTCGATGTTCAAAATGTCGGTAGAAAACCCAGCGACGTGGCCGTAAGTCCTGGACGCATCGTCGAGGAAATGCGGAGACACGTCGGTGAAGACGTACTCTATCTGCCTGCCTTCGAAGGCCGCAAGTATTGATCCGGTACTACCGCCTGTGCCGCCTCCGATTTCGAGTATGCGAACGCGGTGGTCGTCCGGAACGGTCTGTATCACTTGCCGGAGCAGCTCGGCGATCGCGCCGTTGAACGTGCGGGCGAAGGGCGCCTCGATGTACAACTGGCGCGCTTCTTCGAGAGAGCCATCCGGGAAGAGAAGGCCCACTGCATTCTTCTCACCTTTCAGTACGTCTGCGAGCGCGACACCACACCGCCGAAGGATTGAAAGTTCTGCGCACTTGCTACCAAACTGCTCAACGGCGCGCTCATACAGGTCAGCTGCATCGTGCCGGGGCAGGGGATAAATTGGCCAGAATTCGGTTCCGTCTGTAGAAAGAATATTCTCTTCTGCAAGAATCTGCAGCAGCCTGCTAAAGAGTTGGGTCTGGTCCGGAGCGACCGAAAGACGTTTCGCCTCTTCTGTCGCCATAAATCGTCGGCCAACGCTTTCGTCGAATCCGAGATCCCTAAACGCCTTGCTCACATAGGCGAGTGAAATGTGATCCAGCGCAGGCAACAGGTCATCATAACTGCCTAGACCATGCGCTGTGGCGAGATCAGTGAAAGCTGACTCAAGAGCGCTGTGCACGGATTCCGGCGAACGGAGAAATTCTGCTGCTGACAGCTTCGCTGGCGCCGGCTCCCACTGAATCTCGTACTGACTTGGCGCATTTGTTCGATAACCGTCAGCGCGGGTGAGCTGAATTCCGGTTACAACGCCAATGCAGTTGCCTTCACCGTCAAAGATTGTGGAATCGACGCGCTGTCGGCGTTCACCCTGAGGACTTTTAAGTGTTGCGCGGCACCAAATGCTGGATGGCAGCGGACCCGACAGTGAAATATGTTCGATACCGGTCAGGAAGAAGAGCGGGCTTTCTTCGTTTTTCTTTCTCGGCAAACTTGCCCCGGCCGTTTGAAGAATGCCATCAAGCAGGCCAGGGTCGGCAAAAGATACTGCGAGAGGTGACAGCCCCTCGGGGAGCGCGAGCCGGGCTATGGCGACGCCATTCTTTGTATGCAGCCGGTCAAGTGCTCGAAAGCGACCGGAAAGCTTGATGCCAAGGCCTTCCAGCATCGCAAGATGGGCCGCCGCCAGATTGTCTGGGTGAAGCTCGGTCGCGGCGGCTTCGATATCTTCGGCTTCAGTCGCAAAGTGGACGGCTGGGAATGTGAGTGTCCCTTCCGCATGCCGCGTCCAGGATGTGTCCGATCCGAATTGCGGTCTGCTGTGAATCGAGAAGTCCACCCGGCCGCCAGATTCAGTTCCCAAACGTGTCTCGACTATAAGCGGTGCGCTCTCCAGCCGCATGGCATGTTCGATAGTGAAATTCTCGATGGACCAATCAGCTACACCCAAGGCCTTTGTGGCGGCACCTACCGCCATGGACAGATAGACGGGCCCGGCGACCAGAGTACTTCCGTGCACGATGTGATCTGAAAGCCAGTCATGGCTGTCGCTTGAGAGCAAGGTTTCAAAAACAAGCCCGTTGGCGTCTCTTTGTGTTCCGGCAAGCAAGGCTGCTGAAGATCTGGCCTGGTCGGGACTTTTGGGCTGATGGCTGCTCTCGATCCAGAACCGGCTGCGCTGGAAAGGATACGTCGGCAAGGAAACCGGTCGTGGCCGGGGTGTCGGGACGGTTCGATTCCAGTTGACCGACACGCCCTCTACGAACAGCTTTCCCAATGCATCGGCCATCTCTGCCCAATCATCGTGGTCACGCCTCAGGGAGCCTATAAACGCAGGCATGCAGTCGGAACTGGTATCATCGAGATCTCTTGCAGCGAGCGCTGCCAGGACTGGATGCGGGCCGAGTTCGAGGAATACGCGATGCCCGGCGTTGCGCAGGCTCGACATGCCAGCGGAAAACTGAACGGGCTCGCGAAGATGACGCCTCCAGTAGGCCGCATCAGGTGCGCCGTCGGGTAGTTGAGCGCCGCCCGTGAGGTTCCAGGCGACAGGAATGCTCGGCGGGCGGGCGGTGATGCCGGTCGCAACCGCTTCCATTGCGTCGAGGGCAGAGTCTACCAGCGGCGAATGGGCAGCAAATGATATATGGAGGCGATGCCCATGCATGCCCTGTTTTGCCAATTGCGACAAAACCGCATCAATGCCCGTCAGGCTACCGGAAATCGCGACACTATCGCGCGCATTCACGGCGGCGATGGAAACCTCTCCCTTGAATGGAAGGATCAGTTCTGCAACCTCTGCTTCGCTGAGGAAAAGAGCCGCCATTGCGCCGCCGGCCGGGAGTCCGGACAGGAGCTTGCCTCGTTCGGCAACCAGTTTCAGTCCATCTTCAAGAGTAAAGACGCCTGCTATTTCTGCCGCTGCGAATTCACCTGCAGAATGACCAATTACGGCCGATGGCTCGACGCCCCATGAACGCCAGACGGCGGCCAGGCCACATTCGACGGCGTATAATGCCGGTTGTGTCCACTCAGTCTGGTGAATGGGGGCTTCAGGTCCTTGTCCCGAATTCATCACGTCAATCAGTGTGCGGCCATCCGGTTGCGGTCCTAACGCCGCATCGCAGCGCTCTATGACTTCCCGAAAAACGGAAGAATGCTCGAAAAGGCCACGCGCCATTCCTGGATACTGCGCGCCCTGTCCGGTACAAAGAAAGACGACATCAGACGATTGCCCCGGTGCAACATGCCCGCAGTTCAGGCGCGGTGATCCCCTGCCGTTGATATAGTCGTTCAGCGCCTCAACTGCGCCCTGCTTGGTTGATGCGGAAATGGCCAGACGCTCCGGCAGATGTGCCCTGCCGGTCGCAAGCGTGTATGCGATGGATCCAAGGTCTGAATCACTTTCCGAGATGGCGGAACTCAGGCGCCTGGCCTGGGCCAGAAGCGCTACCTTGCTGCGGGCGGAAACCGGGAGACAGTATGACGACAACCCGGCACGCGTAGGTGTACCAGTCGGCTGCCGCGCGGACTCAAGAACGATGTGAGCATTGGTGCCACTAAAGCCAAATGAGCTGACACCTGCCAGTCGACGCCCGTCCATTGTCGGCCAGCCTCGTGCCTTGGTCGGTATTTCCACTCCCGCGCTATCCCAGTCAATCCCGGGATTGCCTTCATTGAAATGCAGATGTGGTGGGATTACCCCATGGTGCAGAGCCAGCGCAGTCTTGATGACGCCGGCGATACCCGCTGCGCTTTCGAGATGGCCGAAATTGGTTTTTGCCGAGCCAACAATAAGGGGCTGGTCTGGTGTCCGCCCGGATGTGAGGGCCGCTGAAATAGCCCGGATTTCAATCGGGTCGCCGAGTCGGGTGCCGGTGCCGTGCGCTTCGACGTAGCTGATCTCCTGCGGGGTGACGCCAGCATTGGTCAATGCCGCCCTTATCAGTGCTTCCTGCGCGCTTCGACTTGGAACAGTGAGGCCGGCGCTTCGCCCGTCCTGATTGAGGGCGCTGCCCCGAATGACGGCATAAACCTGGTCATTGTCGCGTTCGGCATCCTCAAGCCTCTTGAGAGCAACAAGTCCGCAGCCTTCGCCGCGCGAAAATCCATCTGCAGACGCATCAAATGCTTTGCAGCGACCATCCGGAGCGAGCATACCTGCCTTCGACAGCGATACCATGGTTTCAGGTTCGCAGATAACATTGACCCCGCCCGCCAGCGCCAGAGAACACTCGCGGGTGCGCAGAGACACTATGGCCTGATGCACAGCCACCAGCGAGGATGAGCATGCTGTATCGACTGAAATCGCCGGTCCACTGAATCCCAATGTGTAGGATATCCGTCCTGCAGCAACGCTCGAAGCATTGCCGGATGCAATGTAAGCATCGATTTTTTCGGCTCCGCGCGCCAGCACCCTGTGGAAATGGTCACTGTTGCAAATCCCGACAAACACGCCTGTCTGGCTTCCCGCAAGACTGTTTGGCGCTATCCCTGCATGCTCGAGCGTTTCCCACGCAACCTCCAGCAATAATCGCTGTTGCGGGTCCATCGTTGCAGCTTCGCGCGGCGTAATCCCGAAACTGGCCGGGTCAAAGTCTGTGATGTTGTCAAGGAATCCGCCCCGTTTGGCGGACATTCTGCCGCTTGTTTCCGGATCAGGGTCAAACCATTCATCTGCATTCCAGCGGTCAGCCGGGATATCGCGTATGGCTTCCCTGCCTTCGAGCAAAAACTTCCAATACGTATCCGGACTATCAATACCGCCAGGAAATCTGCAGCCTATGCCGACGATTGCAATTGGAGCAGTCTGCGCTGTCTTTGTCTGTTCCAGCTCCTTGCTAAGCCGGAGTGCCAGCACGGCCAGTTGCTTCTGGGACAGCTTTTGAATGCGTTCAAGAAAATCGGTCATGCTTCATCCTTTGCATTCAGTCCCAGCATGAGATCCAGTTCTTCTTCGCTAAGGTCTTCAAGTCCGTCCAGCGCGCTGGCGCCAGCGCTCTGCGGTGACACTGCCATGGCAACATCAGCTGGCGCGGCGATGAATTCAGCGATCAGGGTTTCTCCCAAAGTGTTGATAGTGGGGCTTTCGAAGAGCAGCGTGGCAGGTAGCTTTCGTCCAAGTGCCCGGCCCAACCGGTTGCGTAGTTCGATCGCCAGGAGTGAATCAAGTCCCATCTCGCCGAAGGGCATTTCCGGATCAATTCTTCGGCCGGCTGGCAGTGCAAATGTCGTGCGGAGCATGTCTTCAATGAATAGATCAAGAACCTTGCGCTTTTGGTCATCTGGCGCACCCTTGATGCGGTCATGCAGATCGACTGGTTCAGGGTTTCCACCCGCTCGCTCATTTTTACCGTGATTGCGACCTGGTACAGGCCCGGCAGTGGTGCCTGAATCCTCTCGTCTTATCAAATCAGAGAATACCGGATTGGCTGGTCCTCCCCGCCATTCAGACAGTTTCCGCCAATTTACCGGGGCCACGGCAACCTGGCCTGTGGCTGTATTCATCAGGTAGGCGCTTGCTGCGCGTCCCTCGGCTGGCGACAGGGCTGAAATGCCTTGCTCGGAAAGCCGCGCCAGGGTGTTGTTTCCTGCGGCCGCGCCAATATCGCTCCACGGGCCCCAGTCAATCGCGAGCCCCGGCAGTCCGCGGCTGTTTCGCTCGCGCATGATGCTTCCAAGCGCAGCATTGGCCGCCGAGTGGTTTGATTGGGTCGGTGAGCCCAATACGGCGGAGAGCGATGAATACACACAGAAAATATCGATCGGGTCGCTGCGGCTGAGTTTCTCAAGGATATAGGTCCCGTCGACCTTTGGGGCCATGACGGTTCGAACCGTTTCGGCGTTTTGTTGCTGTATGCCCGCATCGGCAAGCGTACCTGCTGAATGAATGATCCCGCGAAGAGGGGGACCATCCTTGCGGATGCTTGAGAACAGGCGCTCCATGGCGGCTTCGTCAGTTACGTCCACTCTGTGGCTTTCGATGAGTGCACCATTTTTGCGGAGCGCGTCCAATACAGTTTCAGCCTCGGAAGACGGCGTACTGCGTGCCGTCGCGACAATACGGCCGGCGCCTTCCTCAGCTAACAGGCGGACGGTGTCGAGGCCAATGCCCGAAAGGCCACCGGTAACAAGGTAGGTGCCAGACTTGCGGATAGTGGGCCGTGGCGGGTCTTGCCAGCCAATCACGATCTTGCCGACATGCCCTGCTTGAGCCATCAGTCTAAACGCATCGGTAATCCGGTCCGGGCCAAAATTGTGCTGAGGGAGAGGGGTGAGAATGCCCGCATTGAATTCAGCAACGACCCTTTGCAGGATCTTACCAATGTAAGCCGGGTCTTCGTCGGCAACATGGCCCCAGTTCACAGGAAGGTATTCAAACGCGTTCACTTGGCGAGCGGACGTTTCTTCATCCCGCACGTCACGAACGCCGAGTTCAATAAAACGCCCACCCTTTACCAGGATACGCATGCTGGCATCGACCATGTCGCCGGTCAGCGCATTCAGTACCAGATCAACGCCCCGTCCGTTGGTTGCCTCCAGCACTTCATCTGCGAACTTTGAGTTTCGAGAATCCATGACGAGCTTCGCGCCCAGACGGCTGACGAGCTTCCGCTTCTCGGGGCTTCCAGCCGTCGCATAGATTTCTGCTCCGGCGGCACGGGCAATTTGAACGGCTGCCATGCCGACGCCCCCAGAGGCTGCATGGATCAGAACGCGATCACCAGCCGCTATCTTTCCAAGTTCGCGAAGGCAGTAGTCGGCTGTTACGAAAGGAATGGCGAATGCGGAACCATCCAGCATGTTGAAGTCGTCAGGAAGATGCGCTGCAAGGGCGGCTGGCAGCGTGACATGTGACGCGAACGCGCCACTTGTCAGAGCAACGACAGCGTCACCTGTTTCAAACCCCTCAACGCCTGTTCCCTTGGCGACCACGCGGCCTGCGCATTCGCCGCCAAGAGGAGGAGCACCCGGATATTCGCCAAGGGCGTTGAGCACATCGCGGAAATTCAATCCTGTCGATTCGACTGCAACTTCAATTTCTCCCGGGCCGGGCACGCGCCGCCGCAATGGTTGACGTTGAAGCTGGTCCAGACTTCCTGGTGCAGCATTTACAAGTCGCCACGGTTCGGTGTGTCCTGCTTCCATGGTTTCGGGACGCCATGGCCGGAGCCTTGCTACATACCGTTTCCCCCCTCTGATCGCGATGTCGGTCTCATTGTCCTGACACAGGAGCGAGGCGGCGATCACAGCATGGCTCTCAACGTCAGGGTCGAGATCAATGCGGCGGCATGCAAGTTCCGGCAACTCCAGGGGAAGGCTTTTGGCTAGCCCGCCAATGGCTGCGCTGGCTGGTCTGAGTTTCGATTCAGTGCCGGATACGTCCTCTCCTCCCTTCGTCAGGAAAGTGAGTCTGCTGGTCGGGCTTGCCTTCAGGGCTGCTTGAGATGCGGACAGGGCGGAGATGAAACGCTCCGACACATCTGTCACGCTGTCATCATCAACAATAACGATCTCGTCGAAGGGCTGGCTTTGATCCAGGAATGCTTCGAGACTGGATTCGCTGTCCGCGCCTGAACTCCGATGGAACACCGAAACCGTCTGGCCGGCAATCGTCAGTTCTTCTGCGAACGCGTCAGCCTTGAATTGTGATGAGGAGGCGATCAGCCAACGCTCAGAGCACTTGCTGGCCGATGCAACCAGGATGGTTTGCGATCCCCGGCAGCCGGGCACATCTGGATCGCCGTCGATCGCCATGACGTCTCCGAGACCTGCCTCCTTGAGGAGGTCGATCCATGCCGATTTTGTGAGCAACGGGGTCTTGTACCTGAGGTGAGTGTCCTCGTAGGCCCACCAGCCAGGCGTCAGGCCAACTGTCAGATCAAACCAGCGCTGCGGTTTTGTCACTTCCAGTATCACCAGCCGTCCGACGGGCGACATGACGTTTCTTAGGCGCTGCAGCGTCTCGCCCAGGTTTCTGGTAGCATGTACAACATTGGCGCCAATCACGACATCAATCGAATGCGCCTCAATGCCCTGTTCAATCAGGTCGCGTTCGAGATCAATCGTCTTGAACCGCATACCTGACCGATGCCCAAAACGGCTTTGGGCGCGATCGACAAAACTCTGTCCAATGTCAGTAAATGTGTAGTCAGCTTCTGCGTTCAGCTTTTCGACAAGACGTGCGGTTGTGCCGCCCGTACCACCGCCAATTTCCAGAATTCTGATGGTGCGTCCATGGGATACGAGATGAGCCACCATCTCCGAGATCAGCCCGTTGAAGTAGATCGACGTGGGCACGTCGCGGTAGAGTGCTTCATTCGCTTCGGTGCTGCCCGCCGGGAACAGCAGTTCCAGCGGATCGCAGTCACCGACCAGCGCCTGTGCGAATCCGGATTGTGCCCTGAGGACAATGTCCAGTTCAGGCGCGGCGGCCGGCGGAGCAGATTTACGCAGAATGTCTGCAAGCTCGCTGAATTGGGTTTGCTTCAGCTCACGCACAACCAGCCAGTCCTCACGAACCTGCTGCAGGTCTCCTGCTTCCGCCAGTATCTCCAGCAGGCGGTTGAACAGACGGTAGTGTCGCGGCAGAATCTTCAAACTATCTGCAAGAACAGCTGCATTGAATCTTTCACCTGCCGACGGCGCCCAACCAAGTGCGCCAAACGTGTTCCGGACGAATTCGACACAGACGTCCTCCAGTCTCTGGACGAAACGGTCATAGGCCTCGAGATTGGCCTCCGCGGCCAGGGAGTCAGCGTGATGCTCTGCGATCGTCGAAAGCTCCTGCGGCGTTGGGACAGGCGATTGTTCGACCCAGTCCATAGTGTGAAGGGCCTCGCCCAGCGGCCGACCTGCTGCAGTGAGCGTCGCAACCGGATCAAGCTTGCGAAGCCGGACCCCCACAAGCTCCATAACCACACTGCCATCGTCAGCGTATGCTGTGATGTCGGCGGACAGCATGTCTGCCCCCTCTGCGCGAACCGTCGCGCGGGTCCAGACCTGATGTCCGGGGGGCGAATGGATTGAGAACCGGTCAATGGCGAAGGGGAGGAATGCGCTCCTGCCGGTGGCTTGAACCTGATGTGTTGCGGCTGCCACTTGCAGGCACCCGTCAAGCACGAGCGGATGGACGGGAAGAGTTGGGTCTGTGGGCAAGTCGTCCGGTATCGTCACGCGGGCCCATGCGCATTCTGGATCAGCGTGAATGTCGCTCAGGACCTTGAATGCCGGTCCCAGCACAATTCCACGCTCATGCAAATCCTCGTAAAAATGCTCCGCGTCGACCTGACTGTCAGTCGGTTTAAAAGCACTCTCTATATCGATAACGGCGGGGACATCAGGGCTGGCTGCATGCATAGCTGTGGCATGCCTGCTCCATGTTGTGCCTGCGGACGTTCCCTGACGGCTCACCGAAAGCGTACCATCGGCTGCATGTCGAATGGTCTGCAGCTTTGTCTCCCGACCATCTCCTGGAATGGAGAGTGGTGCTTCGATAATGACATCCTCAAGTGATACGCGGCTGGCGGTCTCGGAGGCCGCCAATCCCGCGGCTGCCATCATGCTCAGCAGTGCTGCTCCGGGAACAATGAGATCGTCGTCCACAACATGATCACGGAGCCATGCAGGTGAGCAGGCCGATGCTTCGCCTTGCCATATTCGATCAGCCGCAGCAGTCGGAATGGCGTGTCCGAAGAGGGAGCCTGTCGACTTCAACGCATTTTGGAAGTGCGCCTTTGGAGCGATCCAGTGGCGCTCTCGTGCAAAGGGATAAGTCGGGACGTCTGTTACATTGCCCCCGCGCGCCTGCTCGACGGCGCGCCAATTGATCGGCAATCCGTTCTGCCAAAGCGATCCGAGGGTCAACTGAATCTGATCCCATTCATTTCGCCCACGACGTAATGACGCCAGAAAGGTCGCGCCTTCGCCAAAGTCATTCGCTTCGAGAGTCTCTCGGGTGAGGGCGGTCAGCACAGGCTGCGGCCCGATCTCCACATAGATCTGTACTCCATGCTCTGCCAGAGAGGCCGCACCATCTGCAAATCGAACCGTGTCGCGCATGTGCTGGCACCAATATGCCGGTGTGCAGATTGTTTTGGAGTCTGCGGTCTTGCCGGTGAGGTTGGAAATCAGGCGAATTCTTGGAGGCGAGAACGCGACCTGACTGGCGCGCGCCTCAAATGCGTCGAGCACAGGATCCACCATGGGCGAATGAAATGCATGCGACACGGGCAAGGTGCGATAGCGGATTCCGTTCGATTCCAGGTGGCTTGCCAAATCAGACAGTGCGGAAACAGGGCCGGCGACCACAGTTTGCTCTGGCGCGTTGACCGCGGCGACGCTCACGGCTGAAGGCAGGTATGGCAGCACCACTCCTTCGGCGGCATTGACCGACATCATGCCTCCGCCAGCTGGCAGAGTATTCATCAGCCTGCCGCGCTCAGCCACCACGTCCAGACCGTCCTCGAAGCTCAGGATGCCCGCGACGCAAGCGGCGGCATATTCCCCGATGGAATGGCCGATCACAAGATCAGGCTCAATCCCCCAGGATTGCCACACTCGGTAGAGTGCGTACTCGATGGCAAACAGGGCAGGTTGCGTATAGCGCGTCTGATCGAGCAGGCTGTCGTCTTCGGCTGCTCCGAATATGACGTCGAGCAGCGATACTTCCAGCCGATCCTTCAGGCGTTCCGAAGCGGCGTCCAGCACCGCCTTGAAAACAGGAATGCGATCATACAGCTCCCGGCCCATCCCAATGAACTGGGCACCCTGTCCTGTGAACAGGAAGGCTACCTTTGGCCTGGACCGAATGGGACCAGTGATCAGTTGATCATCACGGGCGACTTGCAGAAACCCTGCCTGCATTTCCGCGTGCGTAGCGCCTGACACGACTGCGCGATAGGGCAGCTGGGCGCGCCCGGCATTTGCCGTGCGGCACATGTCTTTTAAAGCTGGTGCGCTGGATTTCGACAGCGCCTCTGCGTGGCGAGATGCGAGTTCACGCAAGGCTTCCTCAGTGGCTGCTGAGACAGCAATGATCGACGGTTCTTCACAAGCTGGCGATGACGTGTGGCTGTCAGCTTCCTCAAGGACCACATGTGCATTCGTTCCGCTGAACCCGAACGAGCTGACCGATGCGATACGCCTTCCATTGATGGCCCCCCATGGCTCAGCCTGCGTTGGAATGCGAACTGGCAGACTATGCCAGGGTATGTGTGGGCTCGGCGTATTGAGGTGCAGGTGAGGCGGAATGCGCCTCGCAATCAGCATGAGCACCAGCTTGATTACACCGGTGACGCCGGCAGCTGCTTCGAGATGGCCGATATTGGTTTTCACTGATCCCACAATCAGCGGCGCGGCCCGGTGGGACGCGAAAACATTGCCGATCGCCTGCATTTCCTGCGGGTCGCCCAGCGAGGTTCCCGTGCCGTGGGCTTCAAGATAGCCTAGGTCCGAGGTCTCGATCCCGGCATCGGCCAGCGCGGCCCTGATAACCGCCTCTTGCGCCGGGCCGTTCGGAGCGGTCAATCCACTGGAGGGACCATCCTGGTTGATCGCACTGCCGCGTATGACCGCAAGCACGCGATCGCCGTCGGCCTGTGCGTCCACGAGCCGCTTCAGCACAATGACGCCGCAGCCCTCGCCGCGCGCAAAGCCGTCAGCGCTTGCATCGAATGTCTTGCATCGTCCGTCTGGTGCCAGCATGTGGGCGCGCGACAGTGCAATGAATATTTCCGGGGACAGGATCGTGTTGACTCCGCCCGCCAGCGCCATGCGCGTTTCACCGCGCCGCAGTGACTGAACAGCCTGATGGACCGCCACAAGTGAGGACGAGCACGCGGTGTCGATCGTGATGCTCGGCCCTTGCAGACCAAGCAGGTAAGATAGGCGACCGGAGACGATGCTATGCGCTATTCCTGAAGTGAAATGGGCGTCGAGGGCTTCCGGATCCTGTGTCGCAAGCTGCATGTACGCATAGTCGGAGCCAGTGACGCCACAAAACACGCCCGTCCTGGTGCCCGACAAGCTGTCAGGCGCGAGTCCGGCATTTTCCAGCGCTTCCCATGCGGTTTCGAGGAACAGGCGTTGTTGAGGGTCCATGCTACGCGCTTCACGCGGCGCAATGCCGAAGAGGTTGGCATCGAACCGGTCAACTTGTTCCAGAAATCCGCCCCTGTTTGTGGCAATGCCTCCCGGTTGATCAGGGTCAGTCGTATGATATTTGTCATGGTCCCAGCGGTCGGCTGGTATGGGGCGCGTCGCGTCGGTTCCGGAATCTAGAAGCTGCCAGAAGGCTTCCGGGCGGTCAGCGCCCGGAATACGGCAGCCCTGTCCTATGATCGCGATGGGAGCCCGTGCGGCATCTTCAAGCCTCTTTGCGCGTGCTTCAGCTTCTTCCAACGCCAAAAACGCCCGTTTGAGCGGCGAAAGCTCCGGAATGTTCGCGTCCTTGGTAGGGAGTTGAGACGTCATCGTTTGAGGCGCTCCAGCAGCAGGGCTTCAACCTCTTCGTCTGTCATATTGGTAACGTCCGTGGGAACGATGTCTTCAGTCCGTTGCCTGACGGCAGAACCAGCTTCTGCAGGTTTGGACGTGCCATTTATTGCGGACAGGAATTGGGACAGGGCGCCAATGGTCGGATAATCGAATACAAGTGACATCGGCAGCCCGCCGTCAATCCCGAGATCGTGGGTCAGGGCATTTCTGAGTTGAACCGCCATGAGCGAGTCCAGACCAATGTCGCGTAGTCTCTCATCATCGCCAGGTGGGCGGTCCGTCCGGCGGCGAAGCAACATCACGACACGAAGGCGAACGAGTTCACTGATTGCCTTGGCACGTTCGCCCGGCAGCGCATTGGCAATCGCTTCAATCGCTGCGGCAATTTCCGGAGCAGCTTCGAGACGGGGCGCTTCGATAAACTGGGGTGTTGCGAAGAGTGTGTCAGGCTGGGCGATTGCCGTATCCGAAGGGGCTCTCGCGACAAGCAGGTGCTGACCAACCGATTCCGCCGAGGAACCCGGTCTCGGCCAGCTCTCAACAGCGCTGAAGCCTGCGTCCAGCAGCGCACCTTGCCACTTGGTGGCGTCCATGAGTGCGAGGTCGTCACGCAGGTCGTCCTCTGCATGGCGCCAGCCCTCAATGAGACCAGTGGTCACGTCGAACCAAGCGAAATGCGTCGTCGACTCGATGAGCAACAACACGCCAGACGGGCGTAGGAGACTGCGAAGATAGGCCAGTGTATCCGGCAGGTTGCGTACGGCATGAACGGCGTTTGAGGCGAGGACAATATCGAAGCTGGCCGGTTGAAACCCCTGCTCGCTGGGCGAAGTCTCAAGGTCAAACCGCGCATAGCTGACGCGGTCATGATCGGCGAACCGTTCTTTTGCACGATCCAGGAATAGATCGGAAACATCCGTGAACGTGTAATTGCCCTGGGCGCCGTCGAGCACATCAAGGACAGCTGCTGTCGTGCCTCCAGTTCCTGCTCCCGCTTCCAGAATGGCGAGGTTTGGCTTTGTCGCTGCGAGTGCCTCGAAGGCTGCGGCGGCAAGGTCATTCATGTAACGCATGGTTGAGGATCGCTCGTACAGTCCAAGTGCAAGCGAAAAGTCGCCGCCGGGAAACAGTGTCTCCAGCGGACTGGCCTCGCCCCGCAGGACAGGACCGATAAGGTTTGCGCAGTGAAGCACGTAATCACAAAGCGGTACGTTATCGCTAAGCATAGTTTTGACGTGGGTCATGGCAGACGGAAGGTCCGGGTTCGCAAGCTTGCGCGGCGCGGTTATCCGATCATTCTCGATGTCGAGATCATCGCTATCAGCCAGGGCATGAAGCCAGCGACCTACAAGCGGAACCAGTTCTGCGGTCACGCGCATTTGCCTGGATACGTCGGCAAAGGTTCGCTGTTCTCCATCTTCTGTAAACAGATTATTATCTCGAAGCAGGGAAATTACGAGTGCGCGGCGGAGATCGCCAAGAGCTTGCCATTTCTCTGGATAGGCTGCCGCGTCGAATCCAAGGGGGCCGCGCTCAGATTGCCTGTCCAGGCGAGCGGAAAGTCTTTTCCAGTGAGTGTCCGTTTGCCACACGCCTGACGCTCCGGGTTGCGGTGCGCTTGGGTGCCAGTGCCGGGTGCGCTCAAAGGGATAGGTCGGTAGCGGAACGCGGCGGTTGTTGCGGTTTCTCGAAAGGGAAGCCGGATCCACGTTAGCGCCATCAACGTAGAGGCGCGCCAGGCTCGTTGCAATCTCGAGACCAGGCTCGCCATTTCGGCGTAGGGATGCCAGAAACGCCGCCCTGTTGGATGACCCCGTTCGTTCGTCTGATTCCATTGCCATGGCAGAAAGTACCGGGTGCGGACCAATTTCAACAAAGTGCGTAATGCCGAATTCACGCAAGCTCTGAATTCCGTCGGCGAAGCGAACGGGTTGGCGGAGGTGATTGACCCAGTGGTCAGGTGTTTCCATGGCACTGGAGTCCGCAAACTCTCCCGTGAGATTTGATACGATGGGGATTGAACCCTTCTGGAAGTGGACTTTTTCAGCAGCGGCCTTGAAGCGGTCCAGAACCGGATCGACAAGAGCGCAGTGCGCAGCAAATGCAATCCTCAGAGGTTCGGCACGGATTCCCATAGTAGTGAACTGCGAGATAAGGGGTTCCAGTTCATCCGAATGGCCGCTCAGGACATGATTGTTCGGGCCATTATAGGCTGCAATCTCAACCGATTGCGTGCCTTCGGTGAGAGGCAGGATCGTGTCGGCGCTGGAGAACACGCTGGCCATCATCCCGCCACTGGCTGCCTCGGCCGACAGTCGACCACGCTCGGCGACAAGTGAAAGTGCATCCTGAAGCGGCAGAATGCCGGCGATTGTTGCCGCGACAAACTCTCCAAGGCTGTGCCCGCACAAGGCGTCAGGTATGACACCAAATGACATCCAGAGTCTCGCCAGTGCATATTCCAAGGCAAACAATGCCGGCTGCGCAACGCTCGGATCGATCACGCGTGTGTCGTCCTGGTCGGCATGCAAAACGGCCAGCAATCCCCCGGGGACAGCGTCTCCAAGCAGGTCATTGCATTGATCGATTGCATCCCTGTAAACCGGCTGCGTGTCGTAGAGCGCGCGCCCCATTCCTGGGTGTTGTGCCCCCTGACCCGTGAAGAGAAAAGCCACTTTCGGTCGGTTGCCGGGAATTGCACGTCCTGACACAAGGCCGGGATGGCATTGACCACTCGCTGCGCTTTGCAGTGCTGCCGAAAGTTCGGCCTTGTCCCGGACTGCTACGGCGAAGCGATACTGAAAATGGGCCCTGCCTTCCGCTGCCGTAAAGCACAGGTCTGTCAGCGGGTCGTTACGCTCAGCGAGTACCGTGGCCGTCCGAGCGGCGAGTTCCGACGCGGCTTCGGGCGTTCGTGCAGACAGAGGGAAAACCTGGCAGGGCAGGGACGTGTCGACCGCCTTCGGATCTTTATACGGAGCCTGTTCCAGCACCAGGTGGGCGTTGGTGCCGCTAAACCCGAATGAGCTCACTCCGGCTCGTCGTGGCCCTTCGTTGACTGGCCACGGCTGGGGATCAACCGGTACGGTCACGGAACTGGATGGCCATTCGATGTGATCGTTGGGCGTCTTGAAATTCAGGTGCGCAGGTATTCGTCCGCTCTGCAGTGCGACGATGCACTTCAGGACACCGACGGCTCCAGCAGCAGACTCAAGGTGCCCGAGGTTGGTTTTGACGGATCCGACGAACATCGCCGGCGCGCCGCTATCGTCCCGGCTGTAAGCGCTCGCAAGCGCATTCATCTCGATTGGGTCGCCCAGCGGTGTGCCGGTGCCGTGCGCTTCGACATATCCAACTGTGTGCGCATTCACGCGGGCATCGTTCAGGGCCGACTTTATGACGGCCTCCTGAGCGGGACCATTGGGTGCGGTCAGGCCGTTGCTGCGGCCATCCTGGTTGATGGCGCTGCCTCGAATAATGGCCAGAATATTGTCGCCGTCTGCTTGCGCATCCTCCAGCCGCCGAAGGACGAACAGGACGCATCCCTCGCCACGGACATATCCGTCAGCATCAGCGTCGAACGTCTTGCAAAGCCCATCACTCGCCAACATGCTCGCGCGCGAAAAGTTCACATGAACTTCGGGAGAAAGGATGAGGTTGGCGCCGCCTGCCAGGGCAATGTCGCATTCTCCGGACTTGAGCGCGTGACAGGCGAGATGCATCGCAACCAGTGAAGATGAGCATGCGGTGTCCAGTGTGATCGCAGGGCCCTTGGCGCCGAGGAAGTAAGCCAGTCGCCCGCTCGCCACGGAGAACGCCGAGCCTGACGTGAAATAGGGATCGATGGCTGGCAGGTCGCGCAACAGGCTGCGCCCGTAGTCACTGTTGGCCATGCCAAGAAAGATTCCCAGTGACTTTTCCGAAAAACTGTCCGGCGCGTGTCCCGAATGCTCGAGCGCCTCCCAGCCTGTTTCCAGTACCAGTCTTTGCTGCGGATCCATGCTGGCGGCTTCAGTGCCGGATATGCCGAAAAATTCCGGGTCAAACATATCGACTTGATCAAGAAATGCGCCATACCTCGCCGATTTTGGAAGATCCGCAGGGGCATCTTCCGGGCGCCACCGGCTTGCAGGCACTTCCGTTATGACATGCCGGGCCTCATCAAGGAGCGCCTCAAATCCCGCCAGACTGGAAATGCCGCCGGGCAATCGCAAACCTGTTCCGACGATTGCAATCGGCCCGGAATAGCTGCCCGCCTCCTTCGCCTCAAGGTCCCTGCGGAGACGCCGTATTTCGAGCAGCGCTTGTTTGATTTGCTCAGATGCAGACGTCATGACTGCGGCTCCCGTTTCGCATCCCGGCTGATTCCGGAGGCGGCCAGTTCCTCCTCCAGTAGGGCGGCGAGTTCCTGATCAGACAAATTGTCGAGATCATCCGCGTCACGCATTGAAACCGTTGATGTTTCGGGCTTGGCCGGAGATAGGGCGCGATCCAGATGCTCAACCAGGCGATTGAGGGTCGGAAAATCGAACAGCAAAGTCGCGTTTAGCCGCAGGCCAATTCCACGTGCTAATTCATTGCGCATTTCGACGGCCATCAGCGAATCCAGACCGATGTCTTTTAGGGGTTTGTCGGGATCAATATTCATGTCGGTTTGAATTCCGATAATGTGTCTGGCGGCCGTCTCAACGCAGTCCCGAAGTTTGGCGCGGCGTTCGGCTGGTGACGCGATCTTCAGTTTTTCGCCTAGAGTCTGTTCCTGCGCTCTGACTGGTTCGCGTCCTGTTAACGTGGGTCCTTTCATGAACTCGGAAAAAGGACGCACATCCAGCGCTTCCGGTGCGGTCGCAGCAAACCTGCGCCAGTCAATTACCATTGCCATGGCATTTGGCATTCCCGACCGGAGCATCTGCTCAAGCTGCGGGAAACCAATCTCAGGTGTGATGTTCCCGAGCCCCCTCTGAGCCCAGACATCGCGTCCATTTGCAGCAAGCTCTGCAAGCATGCCTGCACCGCTCCAGGAACCCCAGGCGATACTCGAAGCCGGATATCCAGCGTGCCTGCGTCTTGCGGCAAGCGCGTCAAGCGCTGTGTTTGCGGCCGCATAAAGCGATTGACCCGGTGCACCGAGCGTCGTGCCTGCCGCTGAATAGCAAACGAAGAAGTCCAGCGGTAGATCGCGCGTAAGCTGATCCAGCGATTCGGCGCCTGCGAGCTTGCCACGAAACACCGCTTCCACATCTTCACGCTGGCGGGTCAGCACCGGGCCGTCACGCAAAGCGCCGGCTGCATGAATGATCCCGCGCAAAGGCGGCATCGTATCCTTGATCACCGCAAGCGCCTTCACGTTGGATGCATGATCGCCTGCATCACACGTGAGCACATGGACTCTTGCGCCAGTTTTCTCGATCCCGGCAATCGCGGCCTTGGCGGATTCGCTCGCAGCGTGACGTCCGCTCAGCACAATATGTTGCGCGCCGCTGTCAGTGAGCCACCGTGCCGTATAAAGACCAAGACCGCCCAGCCCCCCGGTGATCCAGTAGCTCGCATTGCCCCGGACAGTAGAAGTCAGCCTTGGTGGTACGCGGAGGACGACTTTCCCGACATGCTTGGCAGACGCCATGAAACGCATGGCTTCCTCAGTCTGCTCAATGCCGAAGACACGCGTCGGCAGGGGCGAAAATTTCTTGTCCGCTATCCCGGTCAGGACAATATCGAGCACAGGCTTAAGGCGGGCCGGTTCGGCCTCGATGATTTGCCCAAGGTCGTACACGCAATAGCTTGCAGCGGGCCGGATGGCTGAAAACTCATCTTGGCTGAGAAGATTCCGTTTGCCGAGTTCAAGAAAGCGCCCATTAGCCGAAAGTGATCGAACACTCGCCAGTATGAAATCGCCGGCCAGAGAGTTGAGCACGACATCGACGCCTTCGCCCTGCGTCGCGTCCAGAACCTGTTTCTCGAAATCGAGTGCGCGGGAATCAAAGACGTGATTGACGCCCAGGCTCCGCAGCATGTCACGCTTGCGCTCTGATCCAGCGGTCGTGAAGACTTCTGCCCCTCGGGCAAGTGCAATCTGGACCGCTGCGAGCCCGACACCACCAGCACCGGCATGTATCAGCACGCGCTCGCCCGCTTTCAGTCGCGCAATGCTGTCCAGCCCATAAAGCGCCGTTCCAAATGCGACTGTCAGGCCAGCTGCATCTTCATCCGTAATTTGATCAGGTATCGGCGTCATCCATTCCGCCGGAACGATGACTTCCTCGGAAAGCGCACCGGGAGCATAGCCAAAAACACGGTCGCCTGCTTTGAATGCTGTCACCTCCGGGGAAACTTCAATAACTTCACCGGCGCATTCCACGCCGAGCGGTGGCAAAGTGCCATCCAGCATTCCAAGCGTGCTGAGGACGTCACGGAAGTTCAGGCCAGCATGTCGGACCGCGACGCGAACCTGGCCTTTCGAGAGTTTGTTCCGCTCCAGCGTTTCCATCGTGAGGCCATCAATGCCAGCAGAATCCCGGCGTCGGACAGCCCGATAGCTAGAAGTGCCTGCGAGGCGCGCCGGTGTAATATGCGGAGACAGCCAGTCCTCGCCCCTCAATGCCAATTTTGTGGGCCCTTTGCGCCCGAGCTGTGCAGACAGGGCTGCGGCAATCTCATTCGCTGAAGACATATCTGCTGCCGGATCGAGATCGATACCGCGAATGGCCATTTCGGGATGCTCAAGCGATGCTGTCGCAGCGAATCCCTGAATTGCCGCTCCCTGTACCGATGGCGCTGATGCGTCGCCATCAGTTGTGAAAGCACCGCGTGTGACAACAGCGAAGCTCGCCGAAGGTGCATGGGCTGCGATTGCCTGGACATGTTCCAGTGTCGTGATCACAGCCTCGGCAGGGCCAGCCCCGTCTGCCAGCCCTGTCAGATCGATGATTTGCCGTGGCTCGGGAGCTGCAGAGAGCCAGTTGAGGGCTGCGCTCAGTTCCCCTTCATCAGCTTTCAGGCCGAGTACACGCACGTCATCCGTGATCGCTTTCAAGGCGTCAGTCAGCTCTTCGCCCTGCTTGTCGCCAGACATGACAAGCCATGATTGCACGGGAGCGACTGGCGAGTGCGCTTCACGCGCCTCTGCCTGCCACCGGGTCGCATAGAGCTGTACCGGGGCTGCAATACCTGCGGCCAACGTGGCTTGCGTAGCTTTTGCGAAGCGCAGGCCTGTAATCTCTGCAATAAGCAATCCGGCGGGATCGCGATAGCTGATGTCCGCGATAAGCGTGCCATTGCAGCCGTTTGCAATGAGCCGCACTTCGGCGTCGAGGCTATGCGATGCTGACGGATTGAGCGTTCTGAATGACTTCACCGCAACCGGAAGCCAGGTCGTTGCGGCATCTCCGGCGGCGGCAATGACGCAAAGTTGTACGCCCGCGTCCAGAGCCGCTGGATGAACAAGGTGGGCGGACCCGGTCAGCGCCTCTGGCAATGTTACCCGCCCGGTAGCTGCAGCTGGCGCAATCTTGACGTCTGAGAGCAGCTGGAATGATGCGCCGAAATCAGCACCGATTGTGCGGAAACGCGAAATCACTGCCGAATCTGTAACGGTCGTCTTGCTATCGTTGAAGGCTTTATCGTCTGTCAGGAACTGGCTGTCGGGTTCGTATGGTCGAGCTGGAGCAAGGTCTGCCGAGACGCTGGCCTCAGCAATCGCCCTGCCTTCGGAAGTGCCGACATCATCATCCAGCAAGTTGAGCTTCAGTACCCAGACGTTTTTGCGGAGCTGTGCGACAACCTGCCAACGCGATTGGAGCTCGCCAGGTCCGCCTAGCGGTAGCGGCGCCAACTGGGTGAAATCATCAAGCCGCGCCGTCTGGCCGCCGATAGCCCGCGCAGCGGCGGCCAGCAGTTCCATGACTGCTGTCGCCGGTGCAATGGCCTGACCAAAAATCCGGTGCTCAAGCAACCAGCCCAAACTCGCTGTCTGGCCACCTTCGTAAACGACAAGGTCGTCGGCCGTGATGTTCAGGCGGTAACCCAGCAAAGGGTGACCGGAATCGATGCCGGCCTGTTGTAGCACCGACGTATTCACGTCCCGCCAGTGCCGTTGACGCTGCCATGGGTAATTGGGGAGAGAGACAACGCGTCCGCCTGAAGGCTGCAGGGCGGACCATTTCGGAGAATATCCGGTTTCGAATAGCTTCGCTGCACATTCGGCTATCACCTCCCGGTCGAGCCGGCCGCGTCGCAAGGTCGGAACGATTGGCCGGTCCGGTGCTCCGGCCTGGTCCATGCTCGCTGCAATCGAAGCAGACAGGACAGGGTGCGGGCCGATCTCGACATAAACAGTCCGCTCGTCGCCTGCTGTTGCTTGCATCGCCTTGGCAAAAAGAACTGGCGCGCGAATGCCGCGTGCAAAGTGCGCCGCGTCGACCTGCTCGACAGGCTTGCCCGTGACGGTGGAGATGGCACGTATGCCGGTTGCCGGATGTGAGGTCACCGCGCGAACAGTTTCAACCAGGCGCTTCTCAAACGGCGACATCTGTTCGCTGTGAAATGCGTAGCGTACGGGTAGGCGGTGCAGTCCAATGCCTTGCGTCTTGAGCGTATCCAGCAGCGCGTCCAGAGCAGCGGATTCTCCGGATATCACCGTCTCCCCCGGCGCATTAATTGCGGCGATGCTGAGCGCCTTGCCGAACGGGGCAATCGCTTCCGCCGCCGCCGCAGAATCCACCAACACCGAAGCCATGGCACCTGTACCGTCAGCGGCCTGCATGATCTCGCCTCTATGACAGGCGATACGGATAGCATCCTCGAGAGACACGATACCGGCTGATTGCAGGGCTGCGATTTCGCCCACGCTATGGCCGATGACGGTGTCGGGTTCCAGGTTCCAGGATTTCAGCAAAGCGACCAGCCCGGTTTGCAATGCGGTCAGCGCCGGCTGTGCAATCGCAGTCTCCTGCAATCGGCTATCGACGTCCTCCCGCGCGAGTTCTTCCAGGAGTGACCACCCAGCATATTGCCGAATCAGCCCGTCACATGTCTCAAGGTGCTTGGCAAAAACGGGCTCGCAGGCGGCCAGCGACATGCCCATGCGTGCCGTTTGGGGGCCCTGACCACAGAACACAAAGCAAATCTGTGGGCAGGGCGCTTCAATGGCTTTTGCGCTACGCTCTGCCAATTTCTGGGCGAGGGCGGTCCGGCTCGTCGCCGACACGGCGATGCGATGCGCATGATGCGACCGCTTCTCTGCCGCTGTGTGGCAGAGATCCGTCAGGGAAGGAGAGGGGGAGGCGAGTACGCCCTGCCAGTCTGCCGCGCTTTGCAGCAACCCTTCCGGTGTGCGTGCCGAAAGCGGCAACGTCCAGATGTCACTGTCTCGTGCATCAGATTTTGGAGCATCGACTTTTGGCCCGGCCTCAAGGATGACATGCGCGTTCGTGCCCCCGACGCCAAACGAGCTGACACCGGCGAGAGGCGTGCCGATTGACCTGGGTAATGGCTGCCGCCTGGTCGCGATTTCAAAACGCGTCCGGTCCAGGTTAATGTGCGGGTTCAGCTTCTTGAAACCGGGCTGTGCTGGCACTTCACCCTTGTTCAGGACCAGTGCCGCCTTGATGATGCCAGCCACGCCGGCTGCCGCCTCAAGATGCCCGATATTGGCCTTTACGCCGCCCAAGAGGCAGGTCGGGCGGTCAGCCGCTTTTGCGCCAATTGTTTCAGTCAGCGCATCTACTTCGATCGGGTCACCCAGGATCGTACCGGTGCCGTGGGTTTCGACGTAGACAATATCATCTGCGTCAACCCGCGAGGTTGCGACAGCTTCGCGCACCAGGGCTGCCTGGGCCTGCACATTGGGAGCGGCAAGCAAAGTCGACTCCCCGTCCTGGTTCACAACCGAACCACGAATCACAGACCATATACGGTCGCCGTCCGCCAAGGCGTCGGACAGGCGCTTCAGGGCAATCACCCCGCACCCTTCGCCCCGCCCGAAACCATCGGCGCTCGCGTCGAATGTCTTGCACAGGCCATCAGGCGCCAGAAATCCGAGCCGCGACATGCTGACCATCAGTTCCGGTGCAAGGATGGCCGAGACCCCGCCTGCCAGAGCCACATTGCTCTCGCCGGTGCGGAGACTTTGGCAGGCCAGGTGCACGGCAACGAGCGAAGACGAGCACGCAGTGTCGATGGAAACGCTCGGACCGCGAAGATCGAAAATGTATGACAGCCGGTTCGCCAACACGCTGTGTAGCGTGCCCGTCAGGGTTCGCTGGTCCATGGCGGCGGGGTCGCGGTAGAGCATCTGTGCATAGTCATTGTGATAACTGGCTACAAACACCCCGGTGCGTGAACGCCGCAGGTCTTCGAATCGAATCCCGGCGTCCTCCATTGCCTGAACAGCCACTTCAAGGAAAATCCGCTGCTGGGGATCCATCTGATCGGCTTCGCGGGGCGGAATACCGAAATATCCTGAGTCAAACGTGTCGACAGACTCAAGGAAAGACGCACCAGCGGCGGTGCTGAGTCCGACAGCATCCGGGCCCTCTCCGTGCCATTTTCGAGCATCCCACCGGTCTGGTGGTACGGGCGATACCGTCGTGCGACTTTCCAGCAAAAACGACCAGAAACTCTCAGGGTCGTTGCCGCCTCCGGGGAACCGGCATCCAATTCCGACAATCGCGATCGGATCAGCTGCGAGTGTCGCGCCAACTTTTTCGCGTGCACTGCGCGCCATCAAGGCAAGTTTTATGGAAGAAACTCGATTTGTATGCGTTTCAGCGTGGCTCATTTGCGCCCTCCAAGTAGGGCCGCAAGGGCTTCATCTTCGCTCAGGCCCTCGATTGTTGAGAAGCTTGTCTCAAGGTCGTCGGACGAAAGAGCCGCTTCCGGAACCGGTGCAGAGGTTGGTGTCTGCGCGCCATGTGGACTGGCGCACAGGAAGTCGATGATTTTACTGGCTGTCGGATAAGTCCAGGCTAGCGTGGCAGGCAGAGGGCGCCCCACCAACTTTTCAAGCGCGTTCCGCAATTCGATGCCCATCAGTGAGTTCAATCCCAAGTCCCCGAGAGGTCGAATTGGGTCAAAGTCCTCAGGGCGCAGCTTGAGGACCTTCGTCACGATCGCAGGAACAAAGGTCATCGCTGCCTTCCGGCGGTCGGTCAGGGACAGACTTTCGAACGACGCGTTGTCAGAAGACGTGTCGACGCCCCCGGCGAACAGCTCTTCGAATAGATGGTACGCGCGCCCTGGCCGGCTTTTGCTGAATGCCGACCAGTCCATTCGGAACGCGCTCACGGCAGGCATTGACTGGCCGATGACCCAGTCAAGCAAGGCATCTCCTTCGCGCGGATCCATGGCGAGTTCGCCATGTTCCTCGAATTCGTCTGCGACATGATCAAGCGCAGCGCGACCGAGTTGGTTCCACGGGCCCCAAGCGACGCTCACAGCGGCTTGTCCACGCGCATGCCGATCATACGCCAGGGCATCCAGGCCGCAGTTTGCGGCAGCATAAGCCGCCAGCCCCTGGTGGGGAACAAACGCCATCGTGGAGGAATACAGAACGAACAGGTCAACGTCCGGAAATTCACGGTCAAGTATTCGCGCGCCATCCAGTTTGGGGGCAATGGCCAGATTGAAACTGTCTTGGTTCGTGTCAGCTGCAAGCCGCGTATCATAAGCTGTTGCCAGATGGATCACCCCCTTGACGGACGGCCGCATTTCGGATTCGCGCGCTAAAAGAAATGCCCGCAAGGCGTCGGCATCCGCAATATCAAGCGCCGCGATCTCCACCGAAACGCCGGAAGCCTCAAGCGCAACAACGCCTGCGATGCGGTCCGCGTCATCGGTTCCTTCGGCGACACGCCCCCAATGCTTGCGAGGCGGAAGAGGGCGCCGCGACATCAGGATGATGTGGCGTGCACCGGCGTTTGCAAGGACACCTGCTGCCCGCAGCCCCAGTGCACTCAGGCCGCCGGTAATCAGGTAGGCGGCGTCCTTCTTCAATTCGGGACCCGTCTTGTGAGCGCCAGTGTTCATGAACTGGCGCAAGCGCGGGACAAACCAGCTCCCTTGTCGGTACGCGGCCTCAGGCTCCGCGCTATCGGCCAGGCACTGGCTCGCCAGTGCGTCCGCCTGTTCGGCAAGCGGAAAGTCGGGGTCGGAATCAATGAGGCGAAAACTGAATTCGGGATGCTCATCGGCAACGACCCGAAAGGCACCCATCATGGACGCCTGATCGATAGCCACACGCTGTTCCGGGCCACCTGCAACTGTGGCGCCTTGCGTTACGATTATGACCCTCTGAGACCCGACACTGTTCTCGCGCAGGAGCTGAAGCAGCCTGATGGGCAAGAACCCGGCACCCAGGTCTGGTGCGATCGACACGATTCCATGATAGGTGTGACCCGAAGCGAGCGCACTATGAGCGGCCTTAAATTCCAGGCAATCGACGTCGGCGCCTGTCTTCTTCAGCGCGGCAGCCAGTGCACTCGCATCTATCATCTCTGGGCTGATGACCAACCAGTCCTGCTCTTGCGCCGAGGTTGCGTCCTTGTGCTCTACCGGCTTCCAGGCAAGCTGGTGGAGCATGTCGCGCGCGTCTTCGGACAGGTGCGGGCGTTTGCGGTTGTTGCTTGTATGCGTCCCCTCGGCTGCCTCGTGCCAATGCCGGGACCGTTGCCAGGGATAGTGAGGCAGCGGCACATCGTGACGCGGCGTGCCTGAATAGGCGCCCCAGTCAATATCAGTGCCGCGTGTCCAGAGTTTAGCCATGCCTTCGGCGATGATATCCATTGCCGGGCTGTCGCGGCGCTCACTGGCAGCCAGGACAGCATCCGCATCCCCGTGGCTGAGAATCTGCTCGACCGATGTCAGCAGTACGGGATTGGGACCAAGCTCGATGAATGCACCGGCGCCTGCCTCCAGCGCTGCTTCGACAGCGTCAAGGAATTGCACGGGTTCGCGCAAATTTCGTGCCCAATAGCTGCCATCCAGTTGCAGGCCGGCCGTTGCGCTACCCGTTACGGTCGAGAGCATTGGTACGCTGAATTCGGCGGGGGTGATGTCATGAAGCTGGGATGCGAGCTCAGGCGCCAGCGCCGCCATTTGCGGACCATGGGACGCAACGTCCACCTTGACCTTGCGACAGAAAATGCCGTCGCCTGAAAGCTTTTCCAGAACGGTATCCAGTGAAGCGACCTCACCAGAAATGATGCTTGCGCGGGGGCTGTTGATTGCGGCAACACAGAGTTTGCCGGAGTAGGGATCCAGAATCGGCTCGAGATCCGCTCGCGGGAGTTCCACCAGTGCCATGCCGCCCTCGCCGCTGGTGCGCGCCATCAGGGCGCTACGCGCAACCACTACCCGCATTGCATCCTTCAGGCTAAGAATTCCCGATATGGCCGCCGCAGAGACCTCGCCCATGCTGTGGCCGATTGTCAGCATCGGGTGAACGCCAAATGAGCGCCACAGTTGCGCATAGCTGATCGCGAGTGCGACGAGTACGGGCTGAATCACCCCGATTTCGCTGAGGCGATGCCCGGCGTCGCTGTCTCCGAGCTGAAGCTGTTCCTGCAGAGACCAGTCCACCAGTGGCGCAAGAGCCTGCTCACACGCATCGATGGATTGCCTGAAGACCGGTTCGGCTGCGATGAGCGATCGTGCCATGCCAGTCCATTGTCCGCCTTGCCCCGGCGCGACAAATGTCACGACCGGCGAAGTGTCCGTCCAGACCTGCCCACGAATCGCATCGTCATCACCGAAGCAGAAGCGTTCAAGGGCCGCGATCAGTTCATCGCGGTCATGGCCAACAAATGCGGCGCGATTTGTGAGGGCTGTCCGGTTGCCGGCCGCCGCGGCGCAAATTTCGTGAATGGATATACCAGTCTCAGTACGGAGTGTTCTTTCATACAGCCGGGCAAGTTCACGCAGGGCGTCGTGGCTCTCGGCGGAGATTGGCAGGATGGCGGGACGAGAGCAGTTCGCCTGCGTGATCGGTCCCAGTTTGGCTGCCGGCGGGTTCTGAACAAGAAGGTGCGCATTCGATCCGGCAATCCCGAATCCACTGACGCCGGCGATCCGTTCGGGGCCATCCCAAAGCTGGCGTTCGCGCGCAATTTCGAGCGGCGCGGAATCCCAGTCGATGTCCGGGTTCGGAGTGTCAAAGTGGAGGCTGGCCGGCACATGTCCCATCTTGACGGCCAAAGCTGCCTTGAGCAGTCCGGCCATGCCGGCCGCGCCTTCCGTATGTCCGATGTTCGTCTTGACCGAGCCAACGTGGAGAGCCTGGCTGCGGCCGCCCCCAAGGACGGCACTGATCGCGCCGAGTTCTACGGGGTCACCGGAACGTGTCCCTGTGCCGTGCGCCTCGACATAGCCAACGGACGCCGCTGGCAAGTTCGCATCAATAAGCGCCTGGCGGAGCAATGCTTCCTGCCCTTTGCGGCTGGGTGTCCCGAAAGAGCCGCTTGACCTGCCATCATTGTTGATGGCGCTACCGCGAATGACGGCATGTATCCGGTCGCCATCCGCCAGCGCGCGGTCCAGCCGCTTGAGCAGAACGAGGCCGGCTCCTTCACTGCGAACATAACCATCGCCAGAAGCGTCGCCAAACTTGCAGCGCCCATCTGGTGCCATCATGCGGCTCTGCGAGTAGCCGACGGTGATGTGGGGGCTGAGGATGACATTGACCCCCGCCGCAAATGCGAGATCGGACTCTCCCGAGCGAAGGCTTTGTATGGCGAGATGCACGGCTGTTAGCGATGACGAACAGGCTGTGTCGAGTGTCAGGCTCGGGCCCATCAGGTTCAGGAAGTGCGACACACGTCCGGATGTCGTGTATCTGCCGCTTCCCGTCGTCATTTCGAAATCCGTGATCGTTGGATCGCTGAGGAGCCGCATCTCGAAATCGCTCAGCCATTGGCCGACATAGACCCCGACGGATTGTCCAGCCAGGGCTTTCGCGTCCAGGCCCGCATCTTCAATCGCTTCCCAGGCTGTCTCCAGCAAGAGCCGCTGCTGCGGGTCCATGCGCTCCGCTTCACGAGGTGAAATATGGAAAAATCCCGCGTCGAACTGCTCGATACCCTCAAGGTATCCGCCGAAGCGCGTCATGATCCGGCCAGGCGTCGCCGGCGTCTGCGAATAAAGCCCGTCTACGTCCATGCGGGTTGGAGGGATTTCACCCACAGCATCCCGACCTTCACACAACATCTTCCAGTAGGCATCAGGCGTATTCGCGCCGCCGGGAAAGCGGCAGGCCATCCCGATGATTGCTACTGATCGAGTTGGTTCAGGCGCCATATCTTTCACCCTCGACAAAGCTGAGCTTGCGCTCACGGACTACTGGGTGTTGCAGCTGCGGGCATTTTTGCTTCCAGAACGTCCTGGATATGCAAAATGAGTGCCGAGCGCTGGTCTTCCAGATAGAAATGCCCTCCGTCGAACATCTGAAGACGAAAGTCCTGTTCGGTCCAGGATCCCCACCCCGCGAGAAGATGTTCGGGAACCAGCCTGTCGTCCTTGCCGCCAAGAGCGCTGATGGCGATCGGTAACCGGCGGGGAGTGGCGCGCTCGATCCTTTCAAGCGTGCGAATATCGGCCTTCAGCGTTGGCAACAGCAGTTCCAGGACTTCCGGTGCTTCAATGATTTCGCGCGGAATGCCGCCATAGCGCTTGTTCACCTCTTCGACGAACGTCATGTCATCGAGGTGTGAGAGCGGGCCAACGGGGCTGGGCAAGTTGGGCGGTTGCCGTGCGGAAAGAAAGAGGTGCATCGGGGCGTGCATTTCCTGACGTACGATCTCGGAGGCAAGTTCCGAAGCGAAGACAGCGCCCATACTGTGTCCAAAAAAAGCGTAAGGCCGGTCTGTCAGGGTGGACAATTCCGGAAGAATGGATCGAACGAGTTCAGGAAAACTGTCCAATGGAGGCTCTGCAAGCCGATTGGCACGGCCGGGGGGCTGGACGGGCACGATTTCCAGCCAGGCCGGGGCCTGGGATTGCCATGCCCGATACATCGCGGCGCCATAGCCAGCGCACGGAAAACAGAACAGGCGGATTCGCATTTCAGCCGTAGGCGAGGAACGGAAAAACCAGCTTGCAGCCTGCTGCATGCCACCACGGTTGGGGGCCATGTTACGGATATCCATGATGCTTTACTGTCCCACACCCGTTCCCGGTCGACAACACGGCATCGAAATACCTGACCGAACACTATTTCAAATTACACTTTGCCATGGAAATAGCCACGGTCACAACAAACTTGTGCGAGCATTACAGCACAGCTGTTGTTGAGGAATTGCTACTTTTCGAACATTTTTTGCAGACTGCGGCAGCGCCGGGAATTTGCAACCTCTGGTGCGCTTAAACGCGCCTCCCGCGTGGCCGCAAAATGCCTGTGATCCGACGTGCAATGGCGCGCAGGATGCGGGCAAATTCCATGTGGAGTGGGTGCTTGAGCAGGTAGAGGGAAGCAATCCAGCTCACACCTGCGACACCGACCGCCAGAAGGCCCTCCGCAAGGCCGACATTTGCGCTGCCACCAGAATAGTGAACGATTGCAAGCGGGCCGGCAACAGTCGCGGCGGTCGCAACCGCACTTCGGGAGAGTGCGCGTCCGATATCCAGCCATGTAAATCGTATCACATAAGCCTGCACGAACCAGGTCGACAGGACCACGTTGATCGCAACAATAGGCCATGTGGCCCACGCGACGGCATGGATTCCATACTGTGCGCTGATGACAATTGTCGGGAGTACGATACACGCCTGCAGGATCGCGAGCAGGAATGCACGTCGCACCGCACCCTGGGCAATCAGGATGGGATAGTTCAGTCCGGGGGGAAAATTCAGGAGCAGTCCACCTGCGATAATCTGCACTAGTGGAATGGTTTCGAGCCAGTCATTACCCAGGAACAGGCGGATCAGGGGGGCGGCAAGGACGATGATCAGGCCGAGGCAGGGCCAGATCAATCCGCTAATCCGCTCGACGGCAGCAAGGTAGTATTTCCTGAGGTCACTCTTTTCGCGGGCGGCCTCAGAGAAGGCCGGCAGGGCCGCAGCGCTGACGCCGGCCATGACGGTGCGTTCCGGAAACTGGGCGATCATTGATGCGCGGTTCAACAGGCCGACCATGGCCGGCGGCATGAAATTGCCAACGGCCATAACGGAGAGGACTTCCGTTGCGCGCTGCACAATGCCGGTGCCGCCACTGAACAGGCTGAATGACAGGACGTCTTTCCAGGCGCTGAACGATGGCCGGAAAATTTCGAAACTCGGGCGGAAGTAGAGCAGCAACAATGTGCCGACCAACGCCGAAACAACCTGCGCGTATGCGAAACTCAGATAACTGGCGCCAGCGATGGCTGTGCCGATCAGGACCGCTGAATTGAAGACTGTCGATGCGATGTTGATTACAGCGAGCTTTCCAAATGCGAAGTCGCGCGCAAGCAGCGCATGTAGCGGGTAGACGATGGCACCCACCGCAAACGGAACAGCGCAAATCTTAAGATAGAGATCCAGGCCCGGCGAATTGAGCAGGCGAGCCAGGGCCGGTGCTGACAGAACCATGCAGGGGAGGATGGCGAGGGTCAGGAAAAGATTCAGGGTAAACGCAGCGCGCAGTTTCGCGAGCGTCAGCTCCTTTGCCTGGATAATGTAAGCTGACGAGCCCACGTCGCGTAATGTGTTTGCCATGAGCAGAACGGCTGCGCCCAGAACTGTAACGCCGAATTCTGCCGGATTGATCAGACGGGCAACAATTGCCGTTGTGACCAGCGTGATCGCTGTCGATACATACTTGTCAGCCGTGGCGACAATGACGGCAGTCCTGATTTTATCCATAAGACTTCCCCCGGCTGAGTGCGGATTCCGTTTCAGCGCCGGTCAGGACAAGGCACACCTGAACCATGCTGACAAGCAAAGGACGTGCCGCAGTGTCAGAGTATGTAGAAGTACTTGAAATCGTATGAACCATGCGGGGCTGCCACGGCGGCGCGGTAACCCTGAACCGGTGGCACGTCCCATAGGCCGTACGCATTGATGGCGTCAGCTGCGCCCCAGGCCCGCAGGACAGCAGCCGGCGCGTCAGGATCGACCCTGACTTCGAAACAATTCAGTGGAATTTCAAGGCCTCGACCGTCGGCCTTGATCAGGGCCTCCTTGCGCGTCCAGCAGGCAAAGAAGCCATCCAGGCGCCGCATCTCATCAAGTGCTGAAAGTTCGACATATTCGCCAGGCGCGAATGTGTCCTGGGCGAGCCTCTCCATTCGGTCCAGCGTGCGGATTTCTTCAATGTCCACGCCGATACTGCCCTCTGTTGCCACCGCCAGAAGGCCCCAGCTGCCAGAGTGGGACAGATTGAAACTGAGTGGTCGCGCATGTTCTGGCGTCTGCAGGCGGGGTTTGTTGTTGGTGCCGATGGCGAAAGTCAGGTCTTTTGCCGCGCCGGCACCACAAGCGCTCAGGACGATCCGCATGGCGCCATGTGCGGCGATAAATCGTGAGCGGTGTTCTGCGAAATGGAAGCGCTCGGCGCGCTGACGCTCATCGGCGCTCAATACATCCATAAGTTGTTCCATCTCCAAGGGCGGTTCTGCCGTGTTGAATAACCAGATATGCACGGAACCAGGCTCGGGCCGCCACGAAGGGTGCGTGCCGGACGTTTCAGTCGCTGATCTGGAAAGCTGGGAAATAGAAACGGTCTGGAAGGCCCGAGAACCTAGGTCAGAATGGGGGATTCGCCCGTTTCTGGGTACTTCTGCTGTCACGAAATCGACTTTCGAAACGTTGACTCTTTCGGACGCAATGTGGCACAGCTCGGGACAGAGGGCGGTGCTTGGGGGAGCAGCGTTTTCGCATTCGAAAGCAACGCATCGTATTCGATACTGCAGCTGTCAGTGGTTGAAATACGGGTGCTCACCTCCGGTTGTATCGCAAAGGGACTCGAATTGCATAAAGGCGAGGGGGCGCAACTTGAGATCATGTCGTTCCAGCTGAGTCGATTGCGATTGTTTAAGTAACATGGACGTCGCCCGATTTATAGAAGATCTTTCCAGGGTCGGCGTCACACTCTGGACGTCCGATGGCAAGATTCGCTTTCGCGGTCCCAAAGGCGCGCTTGGCGAAAAAGACAAGTTCACGATACGCGAAAACCATGCGGCAATCGTGGAAGTGCTTGCCAATTGGCAAGTTGTTCGCGACCTGCCACTTGCTGATGGCCAGCGATCCCTCTGGTTTGTTCACCGCCAGGCTCCGCTAAGCCCGACCTACAATTTCGGAACGGCCATACGGGTACGGGGCCCTGTTGAGCCAATGGCACTGAAGACGGCCTTCCAGAAGGTAGTGGAGCGCCATGCTGCCCTGCGTGCCAGCTTTCCGGTCGTGGCGAATAATCCCGTTCAGAGAATTCCGCACGATCAAAAGGTGCATCTGGACTATCACAGGATTGATGGCAGCGCCGATGCGGAGGTCATCGCGCATGTGCTGAGCGTGCACAGGCGCCCTTTCAACCTGGCGACTGGTCCGGTTTCCCGATTGGCTTTGTTCCGGGTGGCACCAAACGATCATGTCATCCTTTTTGGAGCGCACCACATCGTATGTGACGCGACAGGGGGTGCGACAGCCTGCCATGATCTCAAACAATTCTACATCGAAGGGGTTGCAGGCAAGCCGGCTGAGCTGACGCCCCGGACTGCCGATTTCCCGGATTTTGTCGATTGGCAGCGATCAGTACTGTCAGGCCCTCAAGGCGAGGCGTTGCTGGCGCATTGGCAAGAGCGACTGAAGCCTCCGCTTCCTGTGCTTGCCCTTCCGACTGACAGGCCAAGGCCCGTCAACAGACAGTTCCGTGGTGACACCTTGCAGAGGGTTTTTTCATCTGAACAGATAGCGGCGCTCGATGCGCTGGCAACGCGCACGCGCGCGACCCGATCTGCAATATTGATTGCACTTATGGCGGCAATGCTCGGGCGTGTTTGCGATCAGGATGATGTCGTGATCGGGACCCCCTTCTTCGGGCGCGCGGATGAGCGGTTCGAAACGACAGTCGGTCATTTTGCAAACCCGCTTCCTATCCGCCTCACCGTTTCGCCCGCATGTTCCTTCGATGACCTGATTATTGAGGCACGCGAGCGGCTGCTCGACGCGCTCGACAATCAGGATATGCCGCTTCTGCGACTTGTAGATGCCCTCAATCCGCCCCGCGATTCCACGCGGATGCCCTTTTTTGATGTTCTGTTCACGTTTCTTTTGTTCGATCATCTGACGGGCGGTTTGCAGTCAGAAAATGACGCTGAAACACGCGCCATTTTCCCGGTCGAGCCATTATTGTTTCCGCTAATGGAGGGTCAGTTTGACCTGTCCGTCCGGTTCGAGGAGATGAATAACGGTCTCACAATGAACTGGAGCTTTGATACCGATCTGTTCGACAAGTCGACAATCGAGACTTTCGTGAACATTTTTTCGGAACTGGTAACGGAATTTTCAAGGGATTCATCAATTCCTGTGCGGGCCTACAACGCGGCAAGACCCTTGCAAGGCATAAAGCCGGAACAGGGAGAGCCCGAAATGGAAGTGCATGCACTGTTTGGCAGACTGGCGGACAGGGGAGTCGCCTTGTCGCTTGATGGTGATCAGTTGCGCATCAAGGCTCCAAAAGGCGCAATCGGCACGTCATTACGCGACGAACTGGTCGCCATGAAACCGGCCATCGTGGACATGCTCAGGTCCGAAGCTACCGGCTTCCGGTCGCGTTCGCCCCAGAAGGCCAATCTTCCCCTGTCATATGCGCAGCAGAGACTCTGGTTTCTGAACCGGCTTGATCCAACCAGTACCGCTTTCAATGTCGCGGCCGGCGCCTGGATGAGTGGTCCTCTCAATCCGAAACTGATCGCCGAAGCGTTCAGGCTCCTTGCGCAGCGCCACGACGCGTTGCGCATGCGGTTTACAGAGCGCGAGGGCAAGCCCGTTGCTGAAGCGGTCGACGACCTGATGCCCCATTTTGAGTATCTGGACGTCGAGCATGTCGCGTCGGAACTTCGCAGGCAGGAAGCTGAGCGCATTGTCGATGAGCGAATACGCCGGCCGTTTGATCTCGCGACCGGCCCCCTGTGCGGCTTTACGCTCATCCGTCTGTCAGAGGATCGGTACGCATCACTGCTGCTCGCCCATCACATTATTGTTGATGGGTGGTCGATGGCCGTCGCACACCGTGAGGTCGTCGAAATCTACGACGCACTCCTTGAGGGGCGCGAGCCGGGCCTGCCCGAGGTCAAGGCGCAGGCCACGGATCATGCCCGCCGTGAGCGCCGCATGGCCGTGTCGCCTGAATGGGCAGAACACATTGATTTCTGGCGCGAAGAACTCAGTGGCGCACCTGCGGTCATTGAGCTGCCTACGGATCGCAGGCGTCCTGCCAACCAGACCTTCAATGGCGGAAGACTGACTGAGCGGTTCGATGCGAAACTGCTGGCGGACCTGAACGCCCTCGCGCGATCCGAGGGCGTCACACTGTTCATGCTGCTGATGGCCGGATGGGCGGCAACGCTTTATCGCTATAGCGGACAGACGGACATTGTCCTGGGCTCGCCACATGCCAATCGCAACCATGCCGATCAGGAGAGCATGGTCGGTTGCCTGATCAACAACATGGTCGTGCGCTGCCGTGTCGACGGGTCCTTGAGCTTTAGCGACCATCTTGCAAATGTCCGTAGCGCGACCCTCGGATCGCTTGAGCATAGCGAACTTCCGTTCGATCTGCTGGTCGACACCGTCAATCCGGAACGCAGCGCCAGCCACGCTCCGATATTCCAGACGCTTTTCAGCTTGATGACGTTCCCGAAGATCGAACATGGCTTCAAGGGCACCGAAGTTGAGCCGATGATCCCTGGAACGGGTGCCTCAAGGTATGACTTGTCTCTGGACTGTGTGGAGTTCGGCGGCGAGCTCCTGACGCACTACGAGTTTGCGACGGACCTGTTTGACACCGACACGATTCTGAGATTGCATCGTCATTACCAAACCCTGATGCGCGCGGCGATTGCCGATCCCTTGGCGCCCGTCAAATCATTGCAAATGCTGACGCGGGATGATGCGGCAGAAATTGCCAATTCGAACGCGCGGACAGTCAAAGAGTTTGATCGTAGCGCAACCACGCTGGATATGATCGAGTCTTGCGTCCGGGAGGTTCCGGACCAAGGGGCCGTAACCGATGCGCACGGAACACTGAGCTATGCCGAACTCGACGTGCGCGCAAATCGCCTGGCGCACCTGCTGCACAACAACGGTGTGGGTCGCGGCAGTCTGGTCGCGGTAAGTCTCGAGCGCAGCGTGAATCTTCCAATGGCGCTTCTTGCGGTCTGGAAGGCCGGCGCGGCCTATCTGCCACTTGATCCGAAACACCCGCAGGAACGCATCAACAGCATTGTTGCCGATGCCGGTGTAGACTTGGTCCTGACAGAAACAGCCTCGGCAGCGCCGTTCGGCGACAACCAGCCAGTGCTGGCGCTCGATCAGTTGGAAAGTCGCCTTGACGCGATGCCGCATACGGCACCGGACCGCGAGACAACGCCTGAAGATCTGGCCTATGTGATCTATACGTCAGGCTCCACCGGGCGCCCGAAAGGGGTTGAAGTCGAGCACCGCAATCTCGCGGCTTTCCTGGTCGCCATGCAGGAGGAACCTGGAATCCGTGAGGGACAAACGCTCCTCGCCGTGACAACCCCGTCGTTCGACATCTTTGGACTGGAAGCATGGCTACCACTTTCATCGAAGGCGCGTATGGTTATCGCATCGCGTGAAACGGCGCTGGACGGGCGTGCTCTGGCCGACCTTATGGACTCAGAAAATGTCGACATTCTTCAGGCCACACCCGCGACATGGAATGTTCTGATCGAGACAGGCTGGCAGGGACGTGGGGGCCTGAAGGCGCTTTGTGGCGGCGAAGCGCTGCCGCTGGCCCTGGCCGACGCACTTCTGCAGCGCGGCTGTGATCTCTGGAATATGTATGGCCCGACCGAGACGACGATCTGGTCTTCAGTGCAACATATCGAGAAGGCCGATGATGCTATCAGCATCGGCAAGCCCATCGCGAATACGCGCATGTATATCCTGGATGACCAAGGCGTGCCGGTACCGCCTGGTGCGATTGGCGAGCTTTGTATCGGCGGTGAAGGCGTCACGCGCGGATATCGCGGCCGGCAGGATCTCACGGACGAACGCTACCTCTCGCTGGACCTTCCCGGTCACGACAAGGAACGCATTTACCGCACCGGAGATTTCGCGCGTGAAACAGTCGATGGCCGGCTGATTTTTCTCGGGCGTCGCGACTTTCAGGTCAAGATCCGTGGTTTTCGGATCGAACTCGGCGAGATCGAGAGTGAAATTGGCGCATTGGAGAGCGTTGCCGAGTGCGCCGTTATCGCCCACGAGCGTGCCAAAGGTGATCTCGAACTTGTCGCATACGTCGTGCCCGCAGCAGGCCGCACTGTTGAACCCGGGGCCTTGCGTGCGTCACTTCGGTCCCAGTTGCCGAACTATATGGTACCGGCGCATGTTGTTGTGCTCGACGCCCTGCCGCTAACGCCCAACCTGAAAGTTGACCGCAAAGCGCTGCCGCTGCCGCAAGTCAAGCAGGCATCGGATACGTCCGCTGGCAACGTCGTCATGTCACCTGCTGAGCAAAGCGTGGCCGAGATCTGGTGCGCGGTGCTTGGCCGGACCCAGGTCGGACTTGAAGATAACTTCTTTGATATTGGCGGGCATTCCATGCTGTTGGTTCGCTTGCACGAACGGCTCCGGAATGATCTTGGTGCGACGATGGCACTGATAGAACTTTTCCAGCGCACGACAGTCGCGCAGCAGGCTGCCGCCATTCCGGGCGGTGCGGGATCCGGGCTGGTGGGGTCCGCTTCTGCTACGCAGCCGGCTCAGCCCGTCCAGTCAGACCGCCTCACACGGGCAAAAAAACGAGCGGAGCGCATCCGGCATGGCCAGTAAGGAAAATTCCCCTGCTCTGTCTCCCCATGCCATTGCAATTGTTGGCATGGCGGGAAGATTCCCCGATGCGCCGGACATCGACACGTTCTGGCGTAATATCCTTGCCGGGAAAGAATCCCTGCGGACATTTGACACCGAAACACTTGAGAAGGCGGGTGTACCGCAGGCATTGCAGGATCACCCTGATTTCGTTCCCAAAGGCACGCCGCTTGATGAAGTCGATATGTTCGATGCGGAGTTCTTTGGCCTGTCGGCTGGCGAAGCCCGGATAATCGATCCGCAGCAACGCGTCTTTCTTGAATGTGCGTGGCAGGCCATGGAGCATGCAGGCTATGCGCCGGGCGAGCTTGAAGAACCGGTAGGCGTCTTTGCCGGCACTGGCATGAACACTTACCTGATGGCGCACATCCTGTCAGATCGTGCCGCGGTAGAGGCAGCCGGCGGTTATCAATTGATGCTCGGTAACGACAAGGACTTTCTTTGCACACGGGTTAGCTACAAACTGGACCTGCGCGGGCCAAGTGCCACTGTCCAGACGGCATGCTCAACATCTCTCGTCGCAGTTGAAATGGCCTGCAGGGCCTTGTCGCGCGGCGAATGTGACATGGCGCTCGCAGGCGGGGTCTCGATCGCCTTTCCCGACAAGGCGGGGTATCTCTACCAGGAAGGCATGATCTTCTCGCCCGATGGTCATTGCCGCCCGTTCGACATCGACGCCAAGGGCACCCGGGCAGGTGCCGGAGCAGGTGTCGTAACCCTGAAGCGCCTTGCAGACGCAGAGCGGGATGGCGACACGATCCACGCAGTAATCCGCGGCATCGCTGTCAATAATGATGGGGCGGCCAAGGCGGGCTATACGGCCCCGTCAATTGACGGACAGGCCGAAGTCGTTGCGATGGCGCAGGCGCTCGCTGGCGTATCGCCGCGCTCAATCGGCTATCTGGAAGCTCACGGGACAGCAACACCGCTGGGTGACCCCATTGAGATTGCAGCCCTGACCCAGGTTTTCCGCGAAGAAACCGACGATGTCGGATTTTGCCGCTTGGGGGCGCTCAAGGCGAACATAGGTCATCTGGACGCGGCCGCCGGGGTGGCGGGTCTCATCAAGACAGTGCTCGTCCTGCGTGAGGGCATCATCCCGCCGCTGGTCAACTTCAATAGCCCGAATCCAAAACTGGAGCTGGAAACCAGTCCGTTCACGGCAATGTCAGAAGCAACCGATTGGCTTGCGACAGACGTGCCACGGCGTGCTGCTGTCAGTTCCTTCGGAATTGGCGGTACCAATGCGCATGCAGTGCTGGAGCAGGCGCCAGTTCGCGAACCGGACACCTCGCGGCGTAAGCATCAGCTCCTGGTCATGTCTGCCCGAACGCGTAGTGCGCTCACGGAAGCCTCGACCGCACTGGCGACCCACATTGCCAGCACGCCCTCTGCGCCTCTGGCTGAGGTGGCCTGGACACTTCAGTCCGGCCGGACAAATTTTCCCGTCCGGCGTTTCGTTGTGGCTGCGGACGGCGAGGAAGCCGCCGCGTCGCTGTCGAAACCATTCCTCCCGCGGCAACATGATGGCGGATCACGCCGCGTTGCCTTCCTGTTCAGCGGCCAGGGCAGCCAGCATGCCGGCATGGGGCAGGATATATACAAGGAAGAGCCAGTCTATCGCCGGGCAATCGACCGCTGCGCCAGTATCCTTAAGTCGGTTGTGGATTTTGATCTTCACAAGGTTCTCGGCAGCGGCAGCGATGTCGAATTGTCTGAAACCCGCATCACCCAGCCCGCGCTTTTCGCGACTGAATACGCCATTGCAGAGCTTTGGAAAAGCTGGGGGATTGAGCCAGCCGCCATGCTCGGCCACAGCATCGGCGAATATGTTGCAGCCCACATCGCAGGCGTCATGACGCTGGAAGACGCGCTCTGCCTTGTCGCCGAGCGGGGGCGCCTCATGCAGATGATGCCCGCCGGCGCAATGGCAACAGTTGAGCTGAGTGCAGAGCGGCTTCGCCCACGCCTTCGCGATGGTATCGAGATTGCGGCCATGAATGGCCCCGAGCTGACGGCTGTTGCCGGGTCAAAGGATGCCATTGAAGCCTTCCTGTCCGGCCTTGAATCGGAAGGCATCGGGGTCAGGCGGCTTCACACGTCACACGCATTCCATTCTGCGATGATGGAGCCTGCTCTCGCGCCTCTGCGCGAATATGCCAGCAAGCTTGCGCTCAAGGCACCGCGGATTCCTTATGTCTCCAATGTCACCGGCACATGGATCACGGACGAGCAGGCAACATCACCTGACTATTACGCGCAGCATCTGCGTCAGGCGGTACTGTTCGAGCCCGGGCTCCAGTTGCTTGCGCGGGATGCAGGCCTGTTCCTGCTGGAAGTCGGGCCGGGTATCACGCTGTCGGCGCTCGCAGGCATTTCGCTGGATGGTGAGCGGCACCGAATTGCATCATCAATGCCGCATCCCCGGGACGACCAGCATGACATGCGCGCGGTCCTTTCCGCCGCTGGCGCCATGTGGGCGGCGGGCGTGCCACTGGACTGGGCGGCGTTGCAGGGCGGTGACATGCCACCGCGCCGCCTGCCATTGCCAACCTATCCTTTCGAGCGGAGCCGTTTCTGGGTTGATCCCAAACCTGGCGGCGGCCTCTTGCAGGTCGCCGCAGAGCCAATCCTGGAGACGTCCGCGCCTGCAGGAGACCTTGGCCAGTATCTGCACACCACGACCTGGACATCCGTGCCGGTCGATACGCAGGGCGTGCCGGAACTCTCAGGCGGCTGGCTGATCATTGCTGACAATGCCGCCTTCGGAAGCAGGCTGGTTGAAGGGTTCGAGACGAGCGGCGCCACCGCATTGCTCGCTAACGTGGCCGCTGACGCAATTGATAAAGGTTTTGACACCGTCGCAGCGCTGGCAGGTCAACTCGCAGGGAACCTGAGCGGCATCGTCATTGCCATCGGGTTGGAGGCGGCCGCCAACATACCCGGTCGCCTTCGCTATGACATGCTTGGCGCTGTGGCGCGGCTGCCGGAACTGACAGGTGTTAAACCGGTAAGAATAATGGTCGTGACACGCGGCGGTGTTCCGGTCCTTGATGAGCCGGTGTCGGATGATGAGGCAAGTCTGGTTTTCGGCCCCGTTGGCATGCTTGAGGTCGAATCCGAAAACCTCATGCCACAGCACATAGATTTCGGTGCCGATGGCGACGCGATGTCCGACCGGAACATACGCCGTCTCCTCGCTGAAGCGGCGCAGGAGAAATTCGAGCGCCTCGTGGCATGGCGCAAGCGTCGCTGGCTGCGTCGCTTTGAGCCGGTTGCACTGCCTCCATCTCAAGAGGCACCCGCCATCTTGAAGGACAGGGGCGTCTACCTGATCACGGGCGGTACGGGCGGAATCGGGCGCACCCTTGCCCGTTGGCTTGCCGAGCATGTGTCGGCCCGGATCGTCATGACTTCGCGGAACCCGCTGCCGCCACGTAGTGAGTGGGATCAGCTTGTCGCCAACCCAGGCGAGGGTGACCGGATATCGCGGATCATTGCCGATCTTCTGCACATCGAGGCGGCGGGTGGCGAGATTTCCGTCGAATGCGCCGACGTGGCTGACCGCGATGCCATGCGCGGGGTGGTCGAGCGTACGCGCCAGAAATGGGGCGCCATAGACGGCGTCATCCACGCCGCCGGCAACCCGGGTGCCGGCAAGCTTTTCGTCATGGACGATCCTGAAGAAGTGTCCCGTACATTGTCACCCAAGGTCGGCGGCATGAGCGTTCTGGCGGAAATCCTTGGTGATATGCCGCTCGACTTCTTTGCAGTCATGAGCAGCATCAACGGAATCTTCGCGGCACCCGGCAACGCAGCCTATAGTTCTGCCAACGCCTATCTTGATGCCTTTGCCAACGCCGCGGCACGCCCCGCTAATTGGAAGCGTTACGTGGTGTTCAACTGGGATGCCTGGCGCGACGTGGGCATGGCGGCGCGGATTGAAGTCGCCGAGAACCGCCGCGCTGAACGCGAACGCTTTCTTTCCAAGGCAATCCTGCCGGATGTCGGCGCGGAAATATTCGCGCGCCTGCTCGGTTCGGACATCGATCAGGTTGTTGTGACGCCCTACAATCTGCCGCTCATCGTTGCCGCGCAACGGACCCGGACTTGGAAACGGGCCTCGGCTGGAGACGCTGCAGGCAGCTTCGGAAACGAGTTTACGTCAGGCGCGTCGATTCCGGTTTCCGAGATGATTGCTGCCCGGTTTGAACGCGAGGAAGAACGCGTCATTGCTGCAATCTGGGAAGAGTTGATCGGCGCCGAAATGGAAGGCCCGCACGAAAACTTCTTCGAACGCGGGGGGCACTCCCTGATGGCAACGCGTGTCCTGTCCCGCCTGACGGCTGTTACAGGCGTCAGGCTTACGCTGCGGGACATATTCGATGCGCCCACAATCGAAGAACTCGCAGACTGCGTGATCGCAAAAAGTACTGCAGGGGGCGGGGAAAGCGGCGATGATCGCGAGGAGTTTGTGATTTGAATGCCGCAGACCTCCTGTCCCAACTGAACGCTGCCGGCATTGAGCTGCGACCGAAGGCAGACAAACTGGTTGTCAATGCACCGGCCGGGGCATTGACGGCGGACCTGCGCGAGAAAATCGCCGCGCATAAGGCCGAGTTGCTCGACTTATTGTCCCGCTCCGCAAACGGGGATGTTCCGCTGTCACGTCTGCCGCGCGACAGACCGTTGCCACTCTCTCATTTCCAGGAACGCATGTGGCTGCTCCAGCAACTTGACCCCGGTAATACGGACTATAATCTTGTCACAGTCTGGCCGATGGCTGCGGATGTGCGTCCGGATCAGGTGGTCAATGCGATGCGCAGCATCGTGGCACGGCACGAAATTCTGCATCTCGGCTTCCAGCGGCGTGGCGACAGGCTTGAGGCCACGGCCCTCGATCCGGAAGCTGTGCCGATGGGCATTGAAGACATTTCAGCGCTATCCCCGGATGCCCAGAGGTCGCACATCGAAGCGGAGGTTGCGCGTCAAGTGGCGCGTCCCTTCGTTCTGGAAAGTGAACCGCCCTTGAGAGTGATCGTGTTTGATGCAGGGCCGGCGGGGTGTGCACTCCTGATTGCTGCGCATCATGTTGCCGTGGATCATTGGTCCTTGTCCCTGCTGAGGCAGGACGTGTCGCGTGAGCTGGAAGGCACTGCTGGTCAGGAAAGCGGCGAGACCTTTCAGTATGCCGATTATGCTGGTTGGGTCCGTGCCAGGGAGCGCACGTCGACAATGGAGGACAGTCTCGCCTGGTGGGGCGAATACCTGAAATCCCCGCCAGACATGTGTGCCTTCGATGCTGACACCACCCCGGACATGCCAGGCTCTGGCGGCAGTGTGTCATTCATATGGGATGAGGCGCTGACCGCAGATCTCAACTGCTTTGCCAGATCGGAAAACGCGTCCGTTTATATGTGCCTTGTGGCTGCCTGTGCGGCGCTTCTGTATCGGCAGACAGGCCAGCAGGACATCCTGATCGGCACCGCCGTGGGTGCCCGCCAGCGACCGGAATTCGAGACGATTATCGGCCCGTTCGTGAATTCGGTGACGCTACGTCTCGCTGCTGGTCCGTTGGTTTCATTCCGCGAATTGCTGGCGCAGGCACGGGAAGCGGTTCTCGAAACGAGTGGAAGGGCAGACGTCCCGTTCGAATCTGTCATTGAACGTGTCCAGCCGGTACGCAACGTGAACCGGTCGCCCCTCTTCCAAACGGCCGTTGTCATGCAAAATGCCGGAAGTGGACACGCCGAGGCAATTCATGGCGGCGGGGCGGTTCATGATTTCACATGGTTCATCCGCCCGCTCGAAAACCGCCTGGTCGGGTCGATCGAATACAGTGCGGGCATTTATTCAAAGTCGACGATACAGGACATCCTGATCCGCCTGGAAGCCTTCATCCGTTCCGCACTGGCGACGCCAGACCGCGCTATCGGCGAAATCCCGGTTTTTGCGGAAGGCGAGCGCGAACGCCTGATCGCACAGTTCAACCCCGCACCGGCCGCCTATGGCCGCACCCTGATGGCCGATCAGATCGCGCACATTGCTGCCCAGTCGCCAGAGCGGCCGGCATTGGACTGTGCGGGATTGACCACCAGCTATGGCGAACTGGATGCGCGGGCCAATCAGGTAGCGCATCGTCTGGTGCACCTGGGTGTTGAGCCGGGAGCCATTGTCGGTGTGTGCACAGAGCGCAGCCCTGTTCTGCTTGAAGCCATCATCGGGATTCACAGGGCAGGGGCCGCCTTTTTGCCCCTGGATCCCGATTTTCCTGTCGAGCGCTTGAAGTACCAACTGGCCGACAGCGCTGCCAAGGCGCTGGTTGCTGACACGGCATTTGCGGCGACGCTTGACCTGCCGGGGGAAGTGGCACTGCTCGACATCAATGCCGAGAAGGCCCATCTTTCGGCTTTGCCCGTCACATGCCCCGATCGTGACTCGTCTCCTGAAGATGTCAGTCACCTCATCTACACGTCCGGCTCGACAGGGCGTCCCAAGGGGGTGGTGATTCAGCACAAGGCAGTGTCCAACCTGTTTCAGGCGATGCGGAACGCGCCAGGCATCCAGCGCGACGATATTGTCGCTGCAACCACAACAGCGTCATTCGATATCGCGGCCATCGAGCTCTTGCTGCCGCTGACAGTGGGCGCCCGGATTGAGCTTCTTCCACGCGTGATTGCAATGGATGGACTGGCGCTTGCCGGTGCCCTGGCGGCGTGTGGCGCAACGGTGGTTCAGGCGACGCCATCCGCCTGGCGCATGCTTGTGGAAGCCAATTGGGAAGGCGGCGAGCACATCAAGGCGATCACGGGCGGAGAGCCGCTCACGCGCGACCTGGCCGACAAGCTGCTTGCGCGCGTGGGTGCGCTCTATAACGGTTATGGTCCGACTGAAACGACGATCTATTCCTCCGGTTGCTTCATTGAGCGGGGCAGCGCGCCGATCAGCATCGGCAAGCCGGTCGCCAATACGCGCATCTATGTTCTGGATGCCAATGGTGAACTGGCTCCCATCGGCATGCGCGGCGAGATTTGCATTGCGGGTGAAGGCGTCGCTGTGGGCTATCACGGAATGCCGGAGGAAACCGCAATTCGATTCCGGCCGGATACGTTTGTTAGTAACACGGCCCCAACGAGTGAGGCACCACGCTTTTACCGCACAGGTGACATCGGCAAATGGTCAGCGGATGGGATGCTCTATCACCTCGGGCGCAGTGACCACCAGGTCAAGATTCGTGGCTTGCGCATCGAGCTGGGCGAGATCGAGGCGACCCTGCTCGCCGATCCAGCCATCCGCCAGGCTGTCGTGGCTGTCAGCGAGGCAGGCAAGGATGACCTGCGGCTGGTGGCCTATGTCGTTTTCGAGCCCGGTCAGGAACGCACCGCAAGCGAAACCCGACAGCTGGCGCGCGAACGGCTGCCCAATTACATGGTGCCCTCCGTGATAGTCGAACTCATGGACTTGCCGATGACACCAAATGGCAAGGTGGACCGCAAAGCATTGCCGGATCCGTATGGCCGGGCCATGCAGCGCGCTGTCCGGGTTCCCCTCGCGCCGGGGCTTGAAAGTGATTTTGCGCAAATCTGGGCGGATGTGCTTCAGGTAACGGATATCGGTGCCGAGGATAATTTCTTCGACTTGGGCGGCCACTCCCTGCTAACCTTGCGCGTTGTCGCCCGCGTAGAGGAACAGCTTGGCATGAAATGCGACCCTAGACTCATGTTTTTCCAGAACCTTCGACAGGTCGCTGCCCAGCTTCGCCGCATATCCGAGGCGGACGCATGACCCCGTTCTATTTTGGATCGCGTGAACGCCGTCTTTTCGGTGTCTATCACCCTGCCCAGGGTGGAAAGGGCAACCGCGCTGTCCTGCTTTGCTACCCGTGGGGCTTCGAATACGTCAATTCTCACCGCTCCATGGTCCGGCTGGCTACATTACTGTCCCAGGCCGGTTATCACACGCTTCGGTTTGACTATTTTGGAACGGGTGACTCCGCGGGCGAGGATCGTGAGGCAGATCTGGAAGGCGCGAGGCGTGACATTGCCACGGCAATCGGCGAGTTACGCGACCTCAGCGGTGCCGATAGTGTCTCGATCATTGGCTTGCGTGTTGGCGCATTTCTGGGTGTGCTGGCTGCGCATGACTTACCGTCGTCCGTCGACCGCATCGTCCTGTGGGACCCGGTTATCGACGGAACGAAATATCTGGAGGAACTCTACACTCTCGATGATACGCTGGACATTTCGGGTGTTAGTCCGGCATCGGCCTTTCCTGATGAACTGGGCGGGGGCCGTGAAGTCATGGGCCTTCCACTCACCAGCCATGTGGCATCCGAACTGTCTGAGATCAGGTTGATAAGCGCCATGTCCGGCCTTCCGCACCCTACGTTTGCAATCACGACGCGTGGTGGTCCGGGGCAGAAGGAATTGCGCGCCTGGATGGAAGCGGCCGGAGCAGGATCCACATTCGAACAAATTGACGATCATCCCGCTTGGCATGAAGACTGGCCAGACAACGCAGGGATTATCCCTGTTTCTGTGATAAAGCGGATTTCGTCATGGATGAACTGAGGCCGGAGATAACCGAACGGGCCATGCGGCTTGGAAGCGACGAATCACTCGCCGCAATCGTCGCGCGCCCCGTGGTTGAAACGGGGCTGCCTGCTGTCGTCATTCTTAATACTGGTGTGGCTCATCGGGTTGGCCATCATCGCAAATTCGTTGCCCTGTCGCGCAGGCTCGCCAGGTCAGGCCACACAGTTGTGCGATTTGATTTTCCGGGCCTCGGGGACAGTTCAGACATTACCGGAGACGGAGCGCTTCTGGACGCGAATCTCGCTGCCATTCGGGACGTGGTTGACTGGGTGGAGCGGACTTTTGCAATCCGGCGCTTCGTGATGGTTGGGCTCTGTTCGGGCGCGGATCAGTCAATCATCTATGCGAGCAAGGACAAGCGCGTAACAGGGGCGGTGCTGCTCGATCCTTCCGTTCCGCGTACCAGGCGCTATTACATGATCGATTTATACCGTCGCATCATCAGCCGCTCGATATGGATCAATTTTCTATCAGGTCGCGGTTTTTTCTGGACACGCATGCGCCGCCTGACCGGCAAGGGCGAGATGACGGCAGTGAAACGGGGCCAATTTTCGCGCCCCAATCTTGAAAGCCCGGAGGCCATTGCCTTCCTGGAGGGCGTTTACCAAGGCGCGATCGACAATGATGCCCGTCTGCTCGCCGTCTTCACTGCCGGTCCCGATTACCAGCATAATTACCGCGAACAGATACTGGAGGCTTTGCCAAAGGTGCGGTTTGGGAAGCGGATCAGCCTGCACTTTCTCAAAGATTGCGACCATACGTTCATGCGGGAAAGCAAGCGGGAATACCTGTATGCGTTGATCGCTGACTGGCTGCAGTCACAGTTCCCCGGCCGTGAACCGGCCGCACCGGCTCCTGGCCCGGAATCCACAATGGAGTCCGTGGAGTTCTGACCGGCAGGCAGCACGCATCTGTCCCTGAGGTCAACCTATTCGGCGGCGGGCAGGATCCGGTCACGCTCCTTGCCATCCTGATCGGCTAGCAAATGCACGGTATCAGCAGGCTTCTGGTCGAGCACACGATCCTTCATGCGCCGCATCCACCGGCCAACACGGTGCGGCACCAGAAGCCAGACAGGCGTGACCAGCAGGATCATGATCGTCGAGAAGGCAAGGCCGAACACGACCGCTGTTGCCAGCTGCACCCACCATTCCGATGAGGCGCTGCCGAAATTGATCGCGCCTTGGGAAAAGCTCACATTCATCTGGTAAACCATCGGCAAAAGGCCGCAAATGGTCGTGCCCGTTGTCAGCAGGATGGGCCGGATACGCTGGGCGGCCGTGGCAATCGCCGCATATTCAGGCGTCCGCCCATCGCTGCGCAGCCGGTTATAGGTATCGATCAGCACGATATTATTGTTCACCACGATCCCCGCAAGCGCCACGACGCCCGTGCCTATCATCAGTACCGAGATATAAGGCAATAATAGCTGAACGCCGACCAGTACCCCGGCAGTGGATATGATCACGGCCGTCAGGGTCAGAAGCACCTGCCAGAAATTGTTGAATTCCCAGAGCAGGATCACGGCCATCATGAACAGTGCTGCCATGGCAGCGCCCGCAAAGAAGGCGCCCGCTTCGGCCGCATCCTCGTCTGCGCCTTCAAACCTGACCTCGACACTGCCCGGGATATTCTGCGTTGCAATCCACTCTTTCAGCTCCGCCACAATGGCGGCACCGGCGCCTTGCTCGATTGCATTGGCGCGGACGTCGATGACACGCTTGCCGTCACGCCGCTCGATCTGGCTAACGCGCGGCGCGGGCACTCTTTCGACGAACAGCGACAGGGGAACATTCCCCGCAGGTGTCGCAATGCGCAAGTCGTCTATCGCGGACGCGCTTCTGTCGCTCTGGGGAAAGCGCACACGGATGTCGACTTCGTCCGGCGCATCATCCGGGCGGTAGCGTCCGACCAGGATGCCATTGGTCACCAACTGGACGGCTGCGCCGACCTGCGAGATGTCGACACCGAACTTGCCGGCCTCGGCGCGATCCACTTCCAGTTGGTATTCAATGCCGGGCAGGGGCCGCGTATCATCGATCTCGTGCAGCTCCCGCATGCTTTCGAGCTTGGTGCGCAGCAGTAATGCGGTCGCATTCAGGGCCTGGCTGTCTTCCGATAGAAGCGCAATCTGGATGTCCTTGCCCGAAGGCGGACCATTTTCGCGGGCCTGAATCTGGTATTTAAGCCCCGGTACAGCGTCGAGCAGCACCCGGACTTCCGCCAACGTCTTGCGTCCATCATGCACGCCGTCATCCGTGGCAAGATCAAGCAGGATTTGTCCAATCGAATCGACTGGTGGTGATGCGCCACCGAAACTGATTCCGTCCTGTCCGCCCTTGCCGGCACGCGTTGAAATATCTTCGATACCCTCGACATCCTTGATCACGGCCTCGGCGCGGCGAACCAGGGTGGCCTGTTCTGCGGCTGACAGGCTGCCCTGCGCCTGAACGAAGACATAGGCCTGCTCCGGCTCGATATCGAGGAAGAATTCGGATTTGTGAGGTGTTGAACCGAACCACACGAAGATGAGTACGACCGATCCGAGCGCGGCACCCGTCACCATCAATGGGCGTGCGATCAGGCCCTTGATGAGTTTCACATAGGCGCCAAGCCAGCCTTTTGCCTGTTCGGGGTCGGCGTCGGCAGCGAGGGCAGCAAGGTCTTCATTCGTGCCGCTCGGGCGTGCGCCTATGACTGAACCAAGCACGGGCAGGAAGATCAGCGCCATCACGAGCGAAGCCGTCAGGACAAAGATCAGCGTGATCGGCAGGTAGGCCATGAACTTGCCTGGCATCGAATTCCAGAACAGGAAGGGCACGAAGGCCGCCAGCGTCGTCGCGTTGGAGGCAACGACCGGCCAGAACATGCGCTTGCCGGCCAGACCATATGCTTCCTTCCGTTCCAGCCCTTCGGCCATCTTCCTGTCGGCATATTCGGTGACGACAATCGCCCCGTCGACAAGAATGCCGACGGCAATCACCATGCCGAACATGACCATCATGTTGATCGTGTAGCCAAACGCGCCAAGCAGCAGAAAGGCCATCACGAATGAAGACGGAATTGAAATACCTACCAGAAGCGCTGAGCGCAGGCCAAGGGCGGCAACGCAGATGATCATCACCAGCAGCACGGCGGTGACGATCGAGCTTTGCAGCTGGCCGAGTTGTTCCCCGATTAGCTCGGACGCATCGGACGTGATCTGCGTCTTCACCGTATTTGGCCAGTTTGGCCTGGTTTCGTCGATCGTGTCCCGAACGAAGTTCGCCGTATCAAGAATGTTGGCGCCCGTTCGCTTGACGATTTCAATCAGCAGGGCCGGTTGCCCGTTGAACGTCGCATAACCTGTGGCATCCTTGTAGGTGCGGCGCACTTCGGCAACGTCCGACAGGGTCACAACCGCGTTGTCCGTGCGCCGGATCGGCAGGTCGAGTGCGTCCTTTGCCGTCCGGATCAGGCCGGGCACCTTCACGGCAAAGCTGCCTTCGCCCGTATCGATCTGGCCTGCCGGGACGAGCTGGTTATTGGAAGAGACGACCTGGAGGATTTCCTGGTAGGAAATGTTGAAGGTTTCCAGTTTCACCGGATCGACGACAATTTCGAGGACGTCATCGCGACGACCGACAATGCGCGCTTCAAGTATGCCAGCATCGCGTTCAAGGCGATCCTGCAGATCCTCGGCAATCGTGTTCAGGCCGCGCTCAGGCGCATCGCCATACAGGTTCACGACCATGATCGGAAACTGCGCCGCGTTGACCTCGGTAATGATTGGTTCGCGCGCATCGGCGGGAAAATAGCGCTTGGCCATGTCCACCTTGTCTTTCACGTCGAGCACAGCCTGGTCGATGTCAGTATCGATCTCGAATTCCAGCACGAGCTGGCCGGCGCCCTCAGCGCCATAACCGCGGAAAGTCTTGAGGCCTTCCAGGGACTGGATTTCCTGCTCGATGGGTTTGACCAGCAGGCGTTCGGCATCTTCCGGCGTTACGCCCGCGAGCGGCACCGTGATACCTACAACAGGGATCTGGATGTCCGGGTCGGCTTCCTTGGGCAAGCCAATATAGGTCGCGGTGCCAGCGATGATGGCACAGACCAGAATGGCAAGCACCATGCGAGCCCGCCCGATGGCACCGTCAATCAACCCGTTCATTGCACGGCTCCACCAGCAGGAATGGGATTCACTTTCACCCCTTCGCTGAGGTAATCCTGTCCCATTGAGATTATACGAGCCGTGTCCGGCAATCCGGTCACCCATGCGCCGCCAACGCCCTCGTCCACCACCTGGATAGGCGCAAACCGGACCGTGTTGTCGTCTTCGATATATCGTACACCCAGTTCACCTGCATCCGACAGGGTCAGCAGGGCAGGCGAGATCAGCGTGGCCGGTACGTTTGTCACAGGCAGGACCAGGGATGCTGATACACCTGCAGGCACAGTCGCCTCGCTCGTAGTATCGAGTTCGGCCTCGATCAGGAATGTGCGCGTCTGCTCGCTGGCAGCGCGTGAAATGTAGCGTACTCTGGAATTGTAGGTCTCACCGCTGGCCAGCCTGGCCTTCGCCTCCATTCCGACTTTCAGGCGGCTGGCATAGTCTTCGGACACTTCAGCGGCGACGATGACGGGGGTCATGTCGATCAGCACGCCACAGGCAGCGCCGGGCGCGAGAAAATCGCCGGCCTCGGCCAGCCGGGTTTCGAATATGCCGTCAAACGGTGCGCGGATCTGGGTCTTAGCCAGTTCCACCTTGGCGGCGTTAACGGCCGCTTCGGTTGCGTCCAGCGTGGCCTGGGCCGCGGCTTCGCGGTTGGCAGGCGTCAGGCCCTTGGCGGCCAGGGCGCGCGCGGCCTCGTAATCCACCTTGGCAGAATCGCGCTGGGCCTCGGCTTCCCGGACGCGGGCGCTGCGGGCCTCCACATCCAGGCCGCACAACAAGGCGCCCTTGCGCACAAAGCTGCCTTCACGGGCCGGGGTGGTGACCACAGTGCCCGTCGTGCCGGCCTTGACCGTGACGGCCTTGTCAGGCGCGGTGCGCCCCTTGGCTTCAATCGTCACCGCGTGGAGCTGGCTGGAAACCGTTTCCACAATGGCATCGGGCGTTTGCACCGACCGGTCGATGGCGACCGCTTCAGTTTGCGAGCTGATACTGCCGCGCATGACGCTGCGAATGCCGAAATAGGCGACAATAAGAACGAGTAGCCCGAGGGCAATGGCGACAGAACGGTTCACAGGCAGGGTCTTTCCGGGAGCTGACACTAGCAAATATAGGTCGTCGCGTCGCCAGGATAAGCGCCGCTTCAGCCTTTAACTACGGTAAGTGCATTGAATTATGACAAAGGTTCTGCGTCGTTTTCGAGGCAACCTGAAAGTTATGGTTAACAAGTAACCTTAGGGAAGGTCTGCAGGGTCATATCCAGCGGCGCCAGCGGAAGATCGCCAGCATGGCCGTCGTGGCGACGATCAGCCCGGCGACAAGCAGTGCGAAGGCCAGTGGGCTGTCCACGCCGGGCATGCCGCCAACGTTCACGCCGAACAGTCCGGTCACAAAGCTGATCGGAAGGAAGACGGCCGACAGAATCGACAGCACGAACAGCCGCTGGTTCATCAGGTCGGAGCGTTCTTCCATGATCTGTTCCTGCAGGACAACCGAACGCTCCCGGATGGCATCAAGGTCTTCGGCAAGGCGCGTGACACGGTCAACCGCTTCTCGAAGATGGAGCACGTCCGTCTCGGAAAAGAAGGCCGCCGCGCTGCCTTCGCGTGCCAGCTGCGACAGGGCCTCCCGCTGGGGCACGATATAGCGCCGCAGCGCCAGCACCTTGCGGCGAAATTCCGCAAGCTCCGCGCGGCCCACGCGCACTTGTGGGTCGAGAATGTCATCCTCGAACCCGTCTGCCTGCTCGTCGAACGCTGCAAGCTCCGGTTCCATCCGGTTGGTCAAGGCATTGGCCAGCGCCGCAACCAGGCCCCCCGTCGAATCTGGCGCTTCACCGGCTTTGACCATGGACTCGACATCGCGGGCCGCCTGGATCGGCTTTGCGCGCAGGGTGATCAACAGCGCATCACTTGCCCACATGCGCAGGGCCAGCATGTCCTCCAGCGCTTCACCGGCATTCAGGTTCACGCCGCGCAGGTTGATCAGGAAGCCATGCGTGTGCCGGGTTGATCTTGGCCGCGTGTCTTCCTGCAACAGGGATTGCGCCGCCAGCTTGTCGAGCCCGCTCTTGCGGTACAGCCATCCCTGCGCCTGGCGCGAGAGACGATTGAGGTGCAACCAGACCCGCGCATACTTCGAGAAATCTCCCGACAGCACGTCTTCCCAGGTCAGGGGTGTTGCCGCGCCATCGGCCGTGAACCCGAAACCGAACAGGAAGGGCTCAATGCCAGGGACATCCTCCGTATCCGGGCTGGTGGCGGTGGCGGGCTCGATTATCACCTAGCTGGCAACCACGCCCGGCAGCCTGTCGGCCCATGGCCGGGCGGCTTCCAGTTCCAGTGCCAGTTCGAACAGAAGCGCATCGTCACCCTTCTTGCCGGAGAAAAGCGAACCAATAGGCAGGCCCGAAGGTGACCATGACAGTGGCACGCTCATCGAGGCGGCACCGGATACATTCATCGGCGCCGTGAAGGCGGCAAAGTTCAGCACGCTTTCCATCACCGTGTCGAAATCTCCGTCGGGGGCCTGCTCGCCGATGGGAACGGCCGGGCTGCCGGTCACGGGCGACAACATCAGGTCCATCGAGTCGAACCATGCGTTATATTGCTGCTCGAACGCGAGGAGGTAGCCCACGGTTTCCGGCATCTCGGCGCGGCGTGCCTGCGCACGTGCGGCCAGTCCCAGTGTCCATGGTTCAAGAATGTCAGGGCCAATCGGCTTGCCTGAATAGGCGCTGGCCTGTTCGGCAAAGGCCGCTGCACCGGCAGCCCAGTAGAGCAGGAACCTGTCGGTGAACTCGGCGCCGTTCAGAGGTGGTTTGAAGTCGGTAACCTCATGGCCCAGGTCGCGGCAGAGCTGCGCAACCTCGTCCAGCGCTGCGCGCGTCTCCGGCGCAACCGGTGTGCCGCTGACCGATTCCGGCGCATAGCCGATCCTCAGGCGGCGCGCCAGAGGTGTCAGGTTCCCCAATGGCGCAAATGCGCCGTCATTGATCTGCGCCATGCGGAACAGGTTGATGGAATCACGCACACTGATCGTGACGGCGTGATTGACGGAAATATCGACAGGTGGTGGCACGCCCGCTTCGCGGCTGGGCAACTGCCCGCGTGACGGCTTCAGGCCGAACACACCGCAGGTGCTGGCAGGAATGCGGATTGATCCGCCACCGTCGCTGGCATGCGCGAACGGCACCACACGCGCGGCAACCAGCGCCGCGGCGCCGCCAGACGAGCCGCCCGGAATCCGGCTCAGGTCCCACGGATTGCGCGTGGCCCCTGTGACCAGCGGTTCGGTCGATGAGGTCAGGCCCATTTCGGGCGATGTACTCTTGCCCAGCGAGACGACTCCAGCAGAGCGCCATTTTTCCGCAAAGGGCGAGTCGTCCGCCGCGATGTTTCCGCGAAAGGCGCGGCTGCCCCACAGGGTTTGCGTGCCTTTCCAGTCCAGCAGGTCCTTGATGAAGGTTGGCACGCCCGCAAAGGCGCCGGTCATCGGCAACAGCGCCTCGGCGCGGGCCTGTTCAAATGTCTCGGTTGCGATGGCATTGAGCTGTCCGTTCACCGACTCGGCTCGCGCGATGGCGGCAGCGACCTGCTCCTGCGATGTCGTGTCACCCGCTGCGATCGCGGCGGCCATGGCGGTGCCGTCCATGCGGCCGGGTGCGGATGGCGCCGGTGCCTCAGCGCCTGCAGGAGGCGCGGCCTCAGGGACCGCCGTCTTCTGTCCACAGGCGGCCAGGGCTGTCAGGGCGCTTCCGCCAAGCAGGGCGCTGCGTCGGGTAAATCGGGTCATGCGTGTGTCCTCCCACATCTGGTTCTTATGGGGCACACCGTGTATCGGTCCGCTGGCGAGCGCAAGAGGACGACACGATGACAGCAGATGCCCCCACGTCGCAGCCAGCCTCACTGAAGATGGGCCTATTTGATCACGCCGCAGGCTACCCGCGCACCGGCCCCGCCAATCGGCTGGGTCATGTGGTCGTCTTCGCTTTCATGAATCAGGATGGCGGACCCGTCTTCATCAAGCAGCTCTGCCATCTCGGCCAGCGTCGTGTACGCCTCGTACCCGGCAGCGCCATCAGCGCCTGCCCATATATTCGGGATGTCACCCCCTTCAGGTCCCTTGGGGTTGAGCAGGCCGTGGCCGCCCGACACCATGCCCACATGGCCGCCAGACGCCTTGAATGTGCCGATATCCGAACAATCGCCCACCGCATGCAGGTGAAGGCCATGCCAGCCCGGTGTTAGTCCGCTCGGCGCAATTTCAACACGGATGAGCAGGCCATTGGGGCCGCCCAACAGGTTTGCCGTGCCAATCTCGGTGCCTTCTATGCCCACGATGGATGCCGTCGAGCGCATCATTGACGGATACACGCCATCCGCCGGTCCGGGCAGTTCCTCGGCAGCGGGCAGCGCGTCATGCGGCATGTCCTGCGGCTGGGCCGCTTCCTGGCTGCAGGCTGCGAGGGAAAGGGCGAATAGTCCGATTGCAAGCCGGTCCAGCATGATATGTCTCCTGTCGATCTTTGTCCTATTATAGGGCAGTACGCGCAGATTGCAGGGGAAGTTTCATGAAATGAAGGAACGGGCTGATAAACTCCTCGTGTCGCTCGGCCACTTTGACAGCCGGGCCAGCGCCCGCGCGGCCATCGAGGCCGGCGGTGTCACGGCCAATGGCGTGATGGTCGTAAAGCCGTCACAGATCCTGTCGGCAGATGACGCGATCCAGGCCCAGCCCGCCCATCCCTATGTTTCGCGCGGCGGCCTCAAGCTTGCCCATGCGCTGGACGTGTTTGGTGTTGACCCGAGTGGCCGCGACTGCCTCGATATCGGGGCGTCGACGGGCGGCTTCACGGACGTTCTCGTCCGGGCAGGCGCGGCGCATGTGACGGCGGTTGATGTCGGCCATGGCCAGTTCCACGCATCCCTGCAGGGTCACCCGCGCATCACTTCGCTGGAAGGCAGGGATGCCCGTGCCCTCACGGCCGCCGACCTGCCCGCGCCGCCAGGCCTGCTGGTCTGCGACGCAAGCTTCATTTCGCTGGAAAAATTACTGGACGTCCCGCTTGGTCTCGCGGCGCCGACGGCTGAATTCGTCGGCCTGTTCAAACCGCAATTTCAGGTCGGCCGCGCTCATATCGGCAAGGGCGGGCTGGTGACGGATACCAAGGCCACCGAACAGGCCGCCGCTGCATTTTCACAATGGATGAAAGAAAAAGGCTGGCCCATCCATGCATGGACGGCCAGCCCGATTTCCGGCGGCGATGGCAATGCCGAACGCCTGTTTCACGCAAGGCGCACTTAGTAGCCGTAAAGCTCCTCGTCGCGCGCCTGGTCGTTCACCACGCGCCATGTCTCTGTCGGATTGTTGCGGCAGGCGCGCACATGGCCGCCGTTCTGATAGATCATCCTGCATTCCTGCTGACTATAGGTCTGTTCGCCATAATAGGCCTGATCGTCATAGCCCTGAGCGGAATAGCCCCCATCATCATATCCCTGATCGGAATAGCCGTCATCGGGGTAGGAGGATGCCGGATAGGTCCGTGCCGGCGGCTGGTTGTAGGGATAGCCACGCTGATCCATGACGTCCGGCCCGCCATACAGACCGTCGGTCGTGCGCGGTATGGAGCTACCCTGATAGGTGCCTCCGCGATAGGTGTTTGATGGCTGGTAGGGCGTCGGTCCGGCTAAACCGCAATTCGCGTTCGAGCCGCTTGCCATCTGGCTGCCCGCGACACCGCCCACCAGTGCGCCGAGCAGGGCGCCGACCACGACCTGGTCGCTATTGTCATCGTCACGGCGATAGCCATGGCTGTACCCGCGGCGGTGGTGCCCGCGACCATAGCCGCGATGGCCCCGGCGCCCGCGATAATGATCGTCGCCGCTGTCTATATTGTTGCCGATGGCCCCGCCGATCAGACCGCCGACCAGCGCGCCTGCCACGCCGCCAGCTAGCTTGTCGTCGCTGCGCTGGCGTTCGCATGCCGAATTCTGCGGCGCATAGCCGTAACCTGACTGCGCGGCTGCAGCCCCGGGGATGGCAAATGCAAGAGCGACTGTGGCTCCGGCGAGAAGCGATCGTTTGATCATCGCGTATCTCCTTTTTGGCAGGCACGATGCCGCCAGACTAAGGCCAACAATGACAAGGCGAACCTGAACCAGACCTGAAGGCTGGACGGTCTTACAGCTGCGCCCCATATTGACGGCATGGGATTGTTGAGCATCGCCTCGAAAACGGCTGCCCGCGCACGTTATGCGGCGCAGCAGGGCCTGCGTTCGGCCTGGTATGGCGCGCAGATGACGGCGGCCCGGCGCAGTGCGGGCGGCTTCAACCGGCCGGGCGAGCCCAAATTCGAACCGTCACGCGGCGCGCCTGACATGGCGGCTTTGCGCAAGGCCTATTTTGACCTCTTCATCCAGGACCGGCTGAATGTCGAGGCGGGGCTGTATCCGGCGCCAAATGACCTGCGCCTGCGTGACCTGCCCAATGCCCTGAAATCCGCCCGCGCCTTCCGCGAGGATGTCGCCGAAGTGGACCGGCGCCGTAAGGCCCGCGATGGCGCCGAGATTCGCGATTCCCTGCCTGGGCAGTCCAATCGCTATCCCGAATACTATACCCAGAATTTTCACTACCAGTCCGGCGGCTGGTTCACTGACGAAAGTGCGCAGCTCTACGACACGCAGGTCGAGGCGCTTTTCACCGGTACGGCAGATGCCATGCGCCGCGCCGCGCTGGCCGAGATATCGCGGGAACTGAAGGGCCGGGACCAGCGCCGGGTGCGCCTGCTGGATCTTGCCTGCGGCAATGGCCGGTTCCTGTCACGCGTGATGCATGTGTATCCGCGCCTGCAGGCAAGCGGGCTCGATCTTTCGCCCAGCTATACCGAGGCGGCCCGCAAACGCCTGTCGCGCTGGCCGCAGGTCGAACTCCTCCACGAAGCCGCCGAAGCCATGCCGCTGCCGGATGCCAGCCAGGACGTTGTGGTCTCGATCTTCCTGTTCCATGAATTGCCGCCCGAAGTGCGCGGGCCTGTGCTGGCAGAGGTCGCGCGCGTTTTGAAACCGGGAGGGCTGTTTATCCTCGCCGACAGCACGCAGTTCGGTGACTATCCCGAAATGGACGGCCTGCTTGAATACTTCCCGCACGGTTTCCACGAACCTTATTATGAAGGCTACCTGTCCTGGGACATGGCGGCGGCCTGCACCGGCGCTGGTCTGACAGCGGAACGTGAAACGCTGGCCTTCCTCACCAAGGTCACCACCTGGCGCAAGCCCTGAAGATCAGAAGCTCGGCAGGCGGCCTGTGCCGATGAACGGCATCGCGAAAGCCAGCAGGATCGAGATGATCAGGCCCAGAAAGGCCCGGCCCGCATCGCTCAGCACATCCCGGACGGCCTCACGCTTGTTGCGCAGGTGGGCGACATAGGCAATCGCCAGTTCGCGCCCCGCCAGCAGGCCCAGGAATACCCAGGTCGTGCTCATCGGCACATTGCTGATTTCCTTGAAGACGAACAGGATGATGCCATAGAAAACGTCCACGATCGTGGCGGCCCGCACGTCCACCGTATTCACTTTGGACTGTACGATTTTCTGGATCTCGCCGCCCTTGGTCGCGAAGATATAGGCTTGGATCACGACAAGCAGGATCGTCCCGCCGATCACATAGGTCAGGTCGAAACTCACATGCGTCTCGCCGGAGATGACCGAGACATCGCGGGGAAGATAGATGAAGATATTGGCCAGATCCTGCATCAGCCATTGCGACCAGAGGAAGGTGGTCGACATCCACTGGAACGTGACCCAGTAGGGCCAGGGCAGTTCTTCCTTCGTGTCGAACACCCAGCGTTCGAACGTGCGGGAAATCACGATCCAGATGATCACGCCAACCACGAAAGCCACGACATAGCCGAGGGCTGACTTGATCAGCATGCTTTGCAGTACGCCCTCGGTTGCCGAGCCGCCCGACAGGGCAAACAGAGTCAGTACGAGGAAGGTCGTGGAGACCGGAATGCCATAGCGGGTCATGACCAGCAGGACGAGGGGCGGCAGGGCATGCCACCACTGGATGCCTGGTACGAACGTGCCGCTGCGATCGCCTTCGCCCGGCAGGACGGACAGCTTGTCGAGCCGGTCATAGGCGACATCGCCTGCGCCGCTGATATACCCGTAGGCTACGACAGCCACCAGGATCGTGCTGGCGAAAATCCACAGCACCCACCAGGGCCGCTTTGAATTTGATGCCAGGAACGTGCCAAGCGTCTGGATGGAATCATTGGCCACAACCGCATATGCGGCCACGGCAAAGCCGATGACCCCGAAGACTTCAATCCCGCCCATCACGTGCACCCGCTTTTTACTGAACCCGCGTGTCAGTTAGCAGTTTGGACAGCTGATTCCGATTGGGAGGAATATGAATATAATGTGACGGTTACAGACGGTCATAGCGCGCATTCAGCGCCCTGTCTGGCCCCGGTGGCGCAGCTTTGCGTCGGCCAGCACGCAGGCCATCATCGCCTCGGCCACCGGCACGGCGCGAATGCCGACACATGGGTCGTGGCGGCCCTTGGTGCGCACATCAACATCCTCGCCATCGCGGGTTATGGACTTCACCTCGTTCAGGATCGAGGAGGTCGGCTTGACCGCAAGGCGCACGACCACGTCCTGTCCGGTTGAGATGCCGCCCGCGACGCCGCCATTATGGTTGGAAAGGAAGCGCACGCCGTCATTGCCCGCGCGCATCTCGTCGGCATTCTGTTCGCCGCTGAAGGCCGCTGCGGCAAATCCTGCACCGATCTCCACACCCTTCACGGCATTGATGCTCATCATCGCGCCGGCCAGCTCGGCGTCCAGCTTGCCATAGACCGGCGCGCCCCATCCCGCAGGAACGCTGCTGGCATGCACTTCGACGATGGCCCCCGCCGAGCTGCCAGCCTTGCGGGTCTCATCGAGGAAGCTTTCCCATTGAGCAGCCATGTCCCGGTCAGGGCACCAGAACGGATTCTGCTCGACACTATCCCAGTCCCATTTCGACCGATCCACGGCGTGGGGTCCGATCTGGACGACAGCGCCGCGCAGGGTCACGCCCCCCAGCACACACCTTGCCACCGCCCCCGCGGCCACACGCGCAGCCGTCTCCCGCGCACTTGACCGCCCGCCACCACGATAGTCCCGCACACCATATTTCGCGTCATAGGAGAAATCGGCATGACCCGGACGATAGCGGTCACGGATTTCGCTGTAATCCCTGGACCGCTGATCGGTATTCTCGATCATCAGTGAAATCGGCGTTCCCGTTGTCACCGGCCCGCCGGTGCGGTCATCCTCGAACACGCCGGACAGGATTTTCACCGCGTCCGGTTCCTGGCGCTGGGTGACGAAGCGCGATGTGCCGGGGCGGCGCTTGTCCAGGAAGCCCTGAATCCAGTCAGGTGTCAGCGCCAGTCCGGGCGGGCAGCCGTCTATGACACAGCCGAGCGCGGGCCCATGGCTTTCGCCCCAGGTCGTGACGCGGAACAGGTGACCGAATGTGTTGTGTGACATGTTGTGCCGCAGCCCTCGTTTAAGTTCGCTGCCTCCTATATGAAAACAGGACGCCTAACAAATCCGCAAAGAGGGCCCGTCATCGTGTCTAAAGTCATTCCGCCGTCCCCCAGCGCTGCAGATTACGCTTCTGACGGCGACCGCCCGCTTATCGCGGTTACCGATGACCCCATCGCTTATTTCAAGGAATGGATGGCTGAGGCACGGGCGAAGGAACTCAACGATTCCAATGCAATGTCACTGGCCACGGTCGATTCGGACGGCATGCCGGATGTCCGTATCGTGCTGCTGAAAGACATTTCCGATGCGGGTTTTTCCTTTTTTACCAATTTGCAAAGCCAGAAGGGCCGGCAATTGACGGATAATCCCCGCGCTGCCCTTTGCCTGCACTGGAAAAGCCTGCGCAGGCAGGTGCGCATGCGCGGCACGATTACCCGCGTGTCCGAGGCCGAGGCCGACACGTATTTCGCCTCCCGCGCCGCCCAGAGCCGGATCAGCGCTATCGCGTCAGACCAGTCGCGGCCCTTGCCGGACCGGTCCGTGTTCGAGCAGCGCATCGCCGAAGTCTCCGAAGTCTACGGCGATGGACCGGACATTCCACGTCCCGAATTCTGGGGCGGCTTCCGCCTCGCGCCGACGGAAATCGAGTTCTGGCAGGACCAGGCGTTCCGCATGCATGACCGGCTGCGTTACACGCGCGATGGCGATAACTGGACGACCACGCGGCTCTATCCCTGATCACGTCAGACAATGCCGTTCGCGACGGAGAGCAGCCGCATGTGCGGGTGGCCGTCGCTGGTCTTTGACCAGGAACTGCCGTCGGCCGAGATCGTGGCGGTGACGCGCTGGCGATAGGCAGAGAAGCTCTCGAACTCGACCACATCGACCGGCTCGTCAAAGTGCAGCGTCACCTCGAAGGCCGCGCCGCCGCCGATGTCGCGCACGGCAATGACGACGCCTTCGAACGGCTTTTTCAGGTAGAGGCCACTGACGCGATCACCCACCTGCACCGGCACTTCGGGCAGGTTCGAGAGGCGCGCCGAGGCGGTGTTCCAGTCGCGATAGCCGAGTTCGGCCGCGACGCGTTCAAGCGCAGCGGAATGCGAGATGGGGTGACCGGCCAGCGTTTCCATGGCGCGGATTTCACGCGCACGGGCCTTGGCCTGTTCACGCGTAGTGATGGTGGGAGACATGGGGTTCAGATCCTTTACCGTCGTCCAGAAGCGGTCAAGTCAATGCGGGGGCTCGCCTTGCCGCAGGACCGCTGGAAGAGGTTCAGCATCCTGATCGGAACAGGCGCCTTGCGGGGCCTGTGAGATCTTCACCTTCGGGATTTTCGTCCCGGCGAGCGGCTGGTGTCTCAAACCAGGGCCGCAGATACGCCGGGTTTGCGCGTCCGTCAACGCCCGCATGTCTGGCGGGCGAGGTCATCGGAGGTGAGAGCGGCGGCGACGCGGTAGGGCTCATCGGTCGCGAGCAGGACGAGGCCGTTGTCGACAAGCTCCCGGTATTCACTGCCATCGCCGTCGGCCCAATACAGATCGTCGAGACGTTCACCCCTGCGGCCGAGTGTGCCGAAGGCGGGTTCGACGCCTTCCTTCAGGTTGCGGGCCCATGCGGCATAGTCCGGCGAATTGGTGCCCGTCCAGGCGACGAGGCGGGTGCGGTCGACGCCGAGGGCTTCAAGGCGGCCTATGTCGCGCGATCCCCTGGCGGAGGCGGTCAGCATGAGGGCCGGATCGGCGGCGGCGATCTCGGCGGCTTCGGCATCTGAATTGGAGATCATCAGCACATTGTCTCCGGCACCGGCGGCCCGCACGGCGGAGGCGATATTGCGGAAGCTGGTGGTCGGCTTGCGGTCGAGTTCGAGGATGGCGCCGGATTGCTTCGCCCAGAGGAGGACATCGGTCAGCTTGGGCGGCTTGAAGTCCGTGCGCTGGCCGTCATTATCGATCATCCTGAGGCCCGAAAGCGTCGCCCAGTCAGTGTCGGCAACGTATCCGTCGCCGGTCGTGGTGCGGTTCAGCCGGTTGTCATGCATTAGCAGCAATACGCCATCGCGGCTCTCGGCAACGTCGATTTCGAACACGCGGATGCCCTGCGAGAAGCCATATTGCAGCGTCTCCAGCGTGTTTTCCGGATAGCCCGGCGCAGGGCCGCCCCTGTGGGCGGCGATCAGCACGCCCTTGTTCTGGCGGACACAGTCGAAATAGTCAGGCAGCGGTAGCGCGGGTGCGGAGGCCGACAGGGCCGGGTCGTCGGCTGCGTCAGGATTCGCCTTTTGGGATATATCCCCGCAGGCCGCGAGGGTGGCCAGTGCCGCTATCGATAACGTAATTCTCAACATGCCGCGCTCCTAGTTCCTTGCGCTGCAGCAATAGCGCGAATAAACCCGACGACAACGAAGAAAACACGGCCCCTTGGGCATATGGAGGAGGAATACCGATGCAAGGCATCATGCAGGACTGGCCACTGACGGTGAACAAGATCCTTGAACATGCGAATGTGCAGCATGGCAATCGCGAGATCATCACCCGCCGCGTGGAAGGCAATATCGTCCGCACGACCTATGCAGACCTCTTCAACGCGTCGAAACAGGTGTCCAACGCGCTCAAGGATATCAATATCGGTCTCGGTGACCGGGTCGCCACGCTGGGCTGGAATTCCGAGCGCCACATGGCGTCATGGTATGGCGCGATGGGCATTGGCGCCGTGCTGCACACGATCAATCCGCGCCTGCACCCCGAACAGATCGCATGGATCGCCAATCATGCCGAAGACAAGGTGCTGATCTTCGACAAGACCTTCCTGCCGATTGTCGAAGCCATCAAGGACCATCTCCTGACGGTCAAAACCTTCGTCATCTTTGCCGGCGCGGACACGATGCCGGAAAACACGCTGGGTGCGATCCCGTTCGATATCTGGATCGATGGGCGCTCCACCGAATGCCGCTGGGGCGATTTCCCGGAAACCACGGCTTGCGGCCTGTGCTACACATCCGGCACGACCGGCAACCCGAAGGGCGTGCTCTATTCGCACCGCTCCAATGTGCTCCACACGCTGGTCACCATGTCGAAGGATGCGATGGGCATGGGTGCGGCCGATGTGGTGCTGCCGGTGGTGCCGATGTTCCATGCCAACGCCTGGGGCCTGGCACTCAGCTGCCCGGCGACGGGGGCCAACATGGTCATGCCGGGCGCACAGATGGATGGCGCATCGATCTATGAATTGCTCGACACCGAAAAGGTCTCGATCACGGCAGCTGTGCCGACCGTGTGGCTGATGCTGCTGAACTACCTCCAGGAGAACAATCTGAAACTGCCGTACCTCAACAAGGTGCTGATCGGCGGTTCGGCCATTCCGGAGAAAATCCTCCGCGCCTTCGAGCAGGATTATGAAGTCGATGTCGTGCATGCCTGGGGCATGACCGAGACATCGCCGCTGGGCACGCTGGGTACGCTGCCGCCGCACCTGATGGACGCAGATATCGACACGCGCATGAACCAGAAGATGAAGCAGGGCCGTCCGCCCTTTGGCGTCGAGCTGCGCATCGTTGACGACAATGGCAAGGAGCTGCCGCGCGACGGCGAGACGTCCGGCCGTCTCATGGTGCGTGGCGCGGCCATTGCTGCGGGCTATTTCAAGGGCGATGGCGGCAATGTGCTATGCCCGGACGGCTTCTTCGATACCGGTGACGTTGCCACGATTGACGAGATCGGCACGATGACCATCACCGACCGCGCCAAGGATGTGATCAAGTCCGGCGGCGAATGGATTTCATCCATCGACATCGAGAACATCGCTGTCGGCCACCCGAAAGTGGCGAACGCAGCGGCCATCGGCATCTACCATCCGAAATGGGACGAGCGGCCGCTGCTGATCGTGCAGGCCGTGCCGGGCGAAACGCCGACCAAGGAAGAAGTGCTGCAATCGCTCGAAGGCAAGATCGCCAAATGGTGGACGCCGGACGATGTGGCTTTTGTGGACGAGATCCCTCTGGGCGCGACGGGCAAGATCAACAAGCTGGCCCTGCGCGAGACCTTCAAGGACTACAAGCTGCCGACAGCCTGACATCTCGGCAGCAAATGCGGCGCCCGTGAAGGCGCTTGAGGGCGAAACTGAATTTTAAAAGCTGCGCTGCCTGGTCAGGAATCCGGCAGCGGCAGGGCCTGCGTGCGCGATGCGGCCCGGCGCGGTCTGGCCGATGGCGGGATGCGGGCCGGACGGGCTGCGGGCGCAAGGCAGAGGAATGCGGGCGTGAAATCCCGCCCGCTGAGTGCGTCGGCAAGGCGCCGGGAGGCGGGTGATTGCGCGGGCAGGACGTTCGTGCGGTCACGCGAATCAAGATCGATCCAGACCAGCACGACGCGCCTGGCATGGGTCACGCCCCAGCAAAACTGATAACCGCGCCCATAGGTCAGCCGGACCCAGGCGAGGAGAAGCTGGTGCTGCAGCCAGATCCACGGCCAGATCGGCAGAAGATTGGCGGGCACATGGGCAGGGGGCGAGAGCAGCGACATTACCCGCCATGATACGGCTATCCGTCGGCTGTCGGATAAATTTCTGAGCCATGCCGCGAATGTTACTGAACGTGGCGCAAAAACTGTCGGATAAGGGCAGGGGCGACAAAGCGGGCGGGCCGCGCTATCTGATGGGAAAGCCGAGGGAGAAACGCACATGACCAGCACAAATGAAGAGACACAGGACGCGGGATGGCGCGGCAAGTTTGCCGGATTTGCGCTCGGGCTGTCGCTGTTTTCGATCCTCTGGTTCGCTGCGGCGGCCGTCGGCACCAAGCTTGGCCTGTGGGGCTGGCAGTTCGGCCTTGGCACGATGACGATTTCCTGGGGGCCGCTGCTGTTGATGGCCGCGCTGGGCCTATCCGTCATTGCCATCATCATCGCGCTGATCAAGGCGCCCCGCAAACAGGCCCTGATGCTCGCGCTCGCGGCCCTGCTCGTGTCGGGGCTGGCGTTCGGGCGGGTACTGGCGTTCAAGGGGCAGGCTGAGCGGCTGCCACCCATCCATGAAGTCCAGACCGACTGGTCAAACCCGATCCAGCCGTCCGAGGCGATCCTGGCCGCGCGCACGTCGACGGGCGCGCTCAACACGATCGAGGATGCGCCTGTCGTGCCCGAAGCGGTAGATGCCCGCTGGCCGGGCATGGGCGGACGGCTTGTGTCTGACCTGCAGGCAGAGGCGGAGTTTGATCCCGCGCGGCACAAATCCGCGAAGCAGGCGCCTTATCCGGCGCTCGACACGCTGGTCGTGCCTGCCGCCTCCTATGACATGGCATTCAATGCGGCGCTTGAGGCAGTGGACGCGCGCGGCTGGGCGATTGTCACCAGCGACATTGAATCCGGCAGCATCGAGGCGACGCAAAGCTCGTTCTGGTTTGACTTCAAGGATGATGTTCTGATCCGCGTCATGCCCGAAGGCGACGGGTCGCGCATCGATGTGCGCTCTGTCAGCCGTGTCGGCCTGTCGGACCTTGGTGCCAACGCGAAACGCGTGCGTGACCTGCTCGACGAAATCGAAGTGCGTTTGAACTAGGCGCCGTTGCAGGGACGGGAGTATGCTCCAGCCTCTCGGCGCGCTGACCGTGCGGGCCTGTGTGGACGATGACGTACCGAGGCTTGCGGAGATATTCCGCGAGGCCGTCGCGGTGATCGGGCCATCCGACTATAGCGCCACGCAAGTACAGGCCTGGCTTGCGCGGGTGCCGTCTGCGGACGTCCTGGCCGGGCGCCTGGGGGACGGCCGAAAGGTCTGGGTGCTTTCCGATGCGCGCCGTTGCGCCTTCGCGTTTGCGGACCTTGAGGCGGATGGGCATATCGATCTGCTTTACGCCTCGCCGGCCATTGCCGGGACGGGCGCCGTAGCCCGCCTGTTGGCGCACCTTGAGGCGGCCGCGCGGGCTGCGGGCATGGAGTGTCTCCATGTGGAGGCCAGTGCGGCCGCGCGGCGGTTCTTCCTGAAGCAGGGTTTCGCGGTGCTGCATCGCCGGACGTTCGAGATCGGCGGTGTGGAAATCTTCAATTTCGCAATGGAGAAGCGGCTCTAGCGCTCCTTCGGGTCGAGGGCGTCGCGCAGGCCGTCGCCGATGAAGTTGAGGCAGAGCAGCGTGACCGCCATGGTGATGGCGGGCGCGAGCAGCATCCAGGGCTTCTCGCCCATCGTCTTCGCGCCTTCGGAAATCAGCACGCCGAGCGATGTCAGCGGTTCGTTCACGCCAAGGCCGAGGAAGGACAGGAAGCTTTCTGCCAGGATCACCACCGGAATGGTCAGCGTGACATAGACGGCGACCGGGCCGATCACGTTGGGCAGGATGTGGCGGATGATGATGGCGCGCCGGGACACGCCCGATGCGCGGGCCGCCTCGATGAATTCCTTGCCCTTGATGGCCAGTGTCTGGCCGCGCACGATGCGCGCCATTGTCAGCCATTCGATGGCGCCGATGGCGGCGAAGATCAGCACGATGTTCCGTTCGAACACGGTGAGCAGCAGGATGACGAAGAAGATGAAGGGGAGGGCGTAGAGCACGTCGACGATGCGCATCATGAAATTGTCGACCCGGCCGCCGAGATAGCCGGCGGTTGCGCCCCATGTGACGCCGATGACGAGGCTGACGGCGGTGGCGACGACGCCGACCATGAGCGAAATGCGCAGGCCGATCATCAGGCGGGCCAGCAGGTCACGGCCCTGGATGTCGGTGCCGAGAATGTGCCAGTTGTCCATGGTGGGCGCGATGGTGCGCGCGTCCGAGATGGCCTTGTAATCATGCACCCATAGGATTGGGCCAAGGGCGGCGATCAGCACGATCACCCCGAGGATCCACATGGAGACCACGGCGGCCTTATTGCGGAACAGGCGCGCGCGGGCATCGTCCCACAGGGACCGGCCGCCAATGATGGCCTGTTTCATGGGGGCGATGCGACCGGTCGGGTCGAGCAGGGGATCGATGTCGGTCATCAGTCGTACTTCACTTTCGGATCAAGCACCGCATACAGCACGTCGGCCACCAGGTTCAGGATCACGATCAGGCCGGCATAGACAATGATCGCCCCCATCACGAGCGTGTAGTCCCGGTTGAGCGCGCCATTGACGAAATACGAGCCGAGGCCGGGCAGGCCGAAAATCTTCTCGATCACGACAGAGCCGGTCATCACGCGGGCCATGGCCGGGCCGGCATAGGAGATCAGCGGCAGCATGGCAGCGGGCAGCGCGTGGCGCACGATGACCTGGCGCTCGGACAGGCCCTTGGAGCGGGCGGTACGGATATGGTTTGAGCGCATGGTCTCGATGATCGAGGCGCGCATCAGGCGGGATATGATGGCAATCTGCGGCAGCGCGAGCGTGACCACTGGCAGGGTCATATTGTGCCAGTTCATGCCGATATTGGGATACTGGCCAAGGCCGCCCACGGCGAATATCCCCGCACCGAGGGACAGGAGCAGAATCAGGATGGGGCCAGTCACAAAGGTCGGGATGGATATCCCCGCCATCGCGACGCCCATGACGCTGAAATCGGCCGCCGTGTTCTGTCTCAGCCCCGCAAATACGCCGAGCAGCGTGCCGAGGCCGAGGCCCAGCAGCATGGCCAGCGACCCGATGGTGAGCGAGATTGGCAGGCCGTCGGCGATGAGGTCGTTCACGCTCTTGCCGAGGGTCTTGTAGGAAGGGCCGAAATCGCCCTGCAGGACGCCGCCGACATAGTTGAAATATTGCTCGTGAAGCGGCTTGTCGAAGCCGAACTTGGCGGCGATGGCCTGTTCGGTCGCGGCTGGCAGCTTGCGTTCGCCGTCAAAGGGGCCGCCCGGGGCAGCGCGCATCATCAGGAACGCCATCGTGATGATGGCGAGCATGGTCGGGATCGCGATGAGCAGGCGCCTGAACGTGTAGGCCCATGGAACGCGGCTGAGAGCTCTCTGCAGGGATGACAAGGGAGAGTGGCTTTCTGTAATTGTGACTGGTCTGTCGGCGAAAGTTCAACCCGCAAGCTTGGAAGGTTGCACCATCCTCCTTAGCTTGTGTACAGAGCCGATCAAGACTGCGCCAACATTCAGGATATGACCCATGGCAGATATTCGACGCGTTACAGACGCTTTTTCAGTCGCGCCCCAAATCACTGAAGACGATGTCGAGGAAATCGCGGCGGCAGGCTACAAGACCATTGTTGTCAATCGCCCCGACGGCGAGAGCGGCGTTGACCAGCCGCGCATGGGCGCCATCCGCGCAAAGGCAGAATCACTTGGCCTCAGCTTTGCGGCCCTGCCGTTTTCGGGGGCGCCAACGCCGGAAATCGTCGAGCGGATGTCGAATATCCTGAACGAGGCCCCCCAGCCTGTTCTGGCGTATTGTCGCACGGGCACGCGCTGCATCACCGCCTGGGCCCTTACACAGGCCGGGCAGGGGGCTGCGGGCGACATCATTGATGCTGCGGCCGCAGCAGGATACGATCTTTCGAGTCTGGAGACGCTGCTCTAGCGAATCCCGGAGGGAAAGATTGTGAGCAAATCTTCACGTTTGCGCCGCATTAAGTGTGTTGTCAGTGAACAGGCGCCGTGCGAGGCAGGGCGAAACGAGGGGGATGCCGTCTGGCTGTCCCGCCGCAGGAGTTGACGCCATGTCGGAACGTCTCTGGATTACCGATTTCAAGTATGACGAAGGCACCATCCTGGTGAAAAAGACCGGGCACCGGATCGTGCCCGATCTGTCGCTCCTCCACAGCATTTTCACTTGGTTCTGCTTCTACTTCTTTGCCCAGACATGGCGCACATGGCGCCGCGTGACGGGCCACAAGCGCCCCACCATCGCTTTTTATCCCGACAAGCCGCGGCCATGGTACTTTATCTGGCCGGTCATGCACGTTTCCGGCGCCAAGCTGATCGACGACGTGTGCACGGCCGATATCGTCTTCCAGTTTGATGATTCGACCGAAACGAACAATGCCGTGCCACCCGTCCGCGAATGTGCCCGCCTCGTGAATTTCGGGTGCCAGGACGTATCCAAGACGACCGTGGCTGAGGCATTCGCACGCGCCGCAGGCTATACGCTCAGGGTCGATCCGACCACATATGAAGGCCGCATGGTCGAGAAATCCGAATTGAACGCGGCACATGATGGCCGCGTACTCGAGGGACCGCTCGATGCGCCGGTTGAGGGCAAGACCTACCAGCTGCTGGTCGACAACGAGATTGCCGGCGGACTGGTCGAAGACCTGCGATGCTGCATCGTTGGCGGAACACCGATTATTGTCTTTCGCAAGCGCCGGCGGCTTGATCGGCGCTTTCTGAACGAGAATGTTGAAGTTTTGCTCGACGAGCCTCGCAACTGCTACACGGCGGATGAAATTGCTGTGATTGAGCGCTTTGCTGCAGAGGTCGGGCTGGACTGGGGCGGCGTGGACGTTCTACGTGATCGCACATCCGGACGAATCTACATCGTCGATGCGAACAAGACTGACATGGGCCCGCCCGTCGCGCTCAAGCTGGGCGCCAAGCTACGGGCCACCCGCCGCATGGCGGTTGCTTTTGCCGGCGCGTTCGCACCGAAGAAACGTTGATCTGACCGGCACGGCAAGAGGTTCAAGAATTTACACATGGCTATTCCCTACGTTCGCGGCATTGAATTCGAGTATGGCGAGGTGCAGCAGGTCTCTCCGCTGATCCGCCGTGTTATCGCAAACAATCCGGGCCCCTTCACCTATGTCGGAACAGGCGTCTACATTATCGGGCATGGCGAAGTGGCCGTGATTGATCCGGGTCCGATGGATGAGACGCATTTCGCTGCGCTGAGAAAAGCGCTCGAAGGTGAGACCGTGACCCACGTGCTGGTCACACATGGCCATTCGGACCATTCGCCACTGGCGGCGCCGATGGCGGAATGGGCCGGCTGCAAGACCTACGCGAAGAATTGCGGTGTGCCGACGGCCAAGGGCGAGCTTGGCAGCGCCGATGACCTTGGCTTCATGCCGGATGTCAAAGTGGGCGACGGCGACAGTTTCTCAGGCCCCGGCTGGACGCTCGATGTGATCGAAACACCGGGCCACACATGCAACCATCTCTGTTTTGCCCTGCGCGAAGAGAATGCCTGTCTCTCCGGCGACCATATCATGGGCTGGTCGACGACCGTGGTCGCGCCGCCGGATGGTGACATGGCAGACTATATGGACAGCCTGGAAAAGATCCGCGTGATGGGCTTTGAAACCCTCTGGCCGACGCATGGAAACCCGGTGCGCGGCAAGGATTTCGTCAACACGTTCATTACCGAGTATGCCAGCCACCGCCGCGCCCGCGAGGCGTCGATCCTTGAACATCTGCGCAGGGGCGAGACATCGATACCGGCCATGGTCGAGATCATGTATGCCGACGTGGAAAAACGCCTTCATCCGGCCGCAGCCATGTCCGTGCTCGGCCACATGATAGCGTTGATCAAGACAGGGGTTGTCAGCACGCCGGATGCGGCACCAACGGTGCGCTCACATTTCGAACTGGTTCGTTCCGCCGCCTAAGCGGCTAATCGCTCGCCGTCAGGTCCAGACCCGCATACCAGATCGGTGAAGACCATGCTCGCTCCTGCACCGTTGTGGGCAATTCCGGATTGTGCGGTGTACCGTTGCGCACAGCATCCCATGTTGACCAGCGGCAAGTTGGGTTCTCCAGCACACGCACATAGTACGCAGCTTCACGATCCACGCTGAAGTCAGGGTCCGTCCAATAGGCCTTCAACTCGTTGGCGCCTGAGCCTATTTCGGTGCTGCAGTCTGATATATTCACACTCGCCCCATTATCCGGGCAGCGATGTGTGTCAGCATCAGGCACGGTCCCGCCCGAACAGGCCACATCGTGGACCGCCTCGTGCGTCTCGCCGCCATCCGTCCAGACTTTTACCACTTGCGCACGCTGAAGCGGTGCGCTCATCGGATCGCGCATGGCCCAGACAAGGAAGCCTGGCGCGGCGTCGCCGCTTACATTACCGAGCTGTCCGCCCATCGGCACCCCGCCATCATAGGCGCGCGCCAGCAGGTCAGCATCGTCCAGCATCGACGGCGAATATTCCATGCCCCCGAAGAAGCGCACCGTCATGCGTGGTCCCGACGTGCCAAAGGTTTCCTTGCGCTTCATGGCATCGAAGATTGCCTCGCGGGTGTTGGATTCCGCCCACACGCCCGCCAGCCCGCTTGAGGCGAACTGGGTTGCCGTGATTTGCCGCCTTGTCTGCGGGTCATCTGCGCCGTCCCACGTCTTGCCGCCATTCGGCGGAACGGATCGGCGTCCTTCGGGGCTGGCACCATCCTGTGGAGTCTTGCCCCAGTGGAACTCCTCGACGAGCGACGCTGCGGCAACGTGTGTGTCGCTCGAGCTGATCAGTCCGAACTTGTACGGATTGAATCCGTCGGCCTCCTGCATGGCAAGCCCGCGCTTATAGGCCGAGCGGACAAAGTCGCCCGCGCCTGCAGTAAGCCTCACAGAGCTGCCGACGAAATATTCGTATTGTTCAAAACCGGCCCATTCGTCATTGGGCGACAGGGTCGCGTTGGTTTCCGACGTGCCTTTGACCTGGGACACTTCGACAAGTGGCTCGTTCCGCATCCGCCTTTCGGCATAGTCGGCCGTCATCGGTGCGCCGGTATAAGTTTGCAAAGCGAACATCTCGCCATTTGAGATATTAGAATTGTGAGGAATGGCGAGCACGTCCCGGCCTTCTCCGCGCTGGGTCTCCATCCACGTCCACAAATCTTCCGGATTGGTGGAATCAAGCGTCGAAAAAAGACGCGGCGGTGCGTCGCCGCGAAAGATGACGTTACGGTGCAGATTGCCGGCCGCTGGCGGGCCGTCACCTGGAACCGCCATCATCGCCGTGAATTCATAGCCTGAGAAAGCTGTGAACTTTCCGGGTTCGTTATTGCGTTCGGCGGAATCGATTGTCGCCGCCCAGACGGAATCGATCAGGCTGCGGTCGTAGATTTCCTCAATCTCTTCGCCTGTCGCGACCGTCACGCCAACGCGCAGGAACGATTTGCCAGGATCGGTTGCGTTTTCGCCGAACACGGATTGTGCAATCTCGGTTTGCGACAAGGGCGAAGACGGCGTGTTCATCGCGGGAACCACACCCAGGTATTCGCCATGATCGGTGACAGCAAGGAAATCCAGCGGCGGACCTGACAGCTGCAAATCGTAGCCTGCAGGGTGGCGAATGGCTTCGCCCTTTGCGAATTTGTAGGCATCGTCCGGGGTCGCGCGCACACCGAAGATATAGGCATCGAACGAATTGCTGGTGTGCACGTGAACATCGCCGAAATACGCGTTTCGCATCGGGTTCGCGACCGGTGCGACCTTTGCTGGTTCAACCGTGGCAGACGCGCTGATATTGTTGGCGATGTTAGTGTTTGGCGCACACGCGACCAATGCGAGAGCCGGAACGGCCCACCCCAGATACTTGCTCATCTCGTTCCCTCTCCGATTATATTTTTGGAGAGAGTGCCGAAAGCATCGGCCCGTGCCAAGGCAATTCCGAGTTGGCGCCTATTGTTCGCGCTGCACCCGGAATGCCAGGCCGCCATCCAGCTTCATCTTGTAGCTGCCGAGTGAGGCAGAATAGATGCGGGCCTCTTTCACGTTCTTCGCGCGGACGCTCTTGTCATCGGTCTGCACCCAGACCTGCCCGTTCTCGAGCCTGACCCGCCAGCGGCCCGCACCGTTCCGGCTGACAGAACTCACGGCAGCGGTGACTTCGTCGAGTTCCTCGTCGCCGCCGCCACTTTTCCGGAGGGCCAGCGAGGGCAAAGACGGGATCGAGAAGCCGAAGGAATCGCGCTTGACCTGTTCGACTTCGGACCGGGTGATGGTTGTTACTTCACCCGAATCTTCGGCCGCCTTGAGGCGTCCGACGGCAGCATCATAGCAGGCCAGGCGCTCAGCATCCGTGCTGATCCCTGCGCAGGCATACACGTCGTCAGTCGACACATCTTCCGCCAGCGCAGGCATGGATACGAGGCATATCGCGGCAATCGCGCTCAGGAATCGGGTCATTGCAGGTCGTCCTCTGTGTTCGTGTCAGGGCGCAGGCTTTCCAAACTCACGCCAGTCTGGCAGCACTGTGGCAAATCTGGCGCACGCCGGAAAGACACCGGAGACAGGAAACATGATGCTGAAACCCTTGATGAGTTCGTCCATGCTGGCCGCACTGATGCTTTCACTGGCGGCTTGCGGCGGCGGTGGCGGCAATGCCGCGGACGACGTGCCGACGCTTCGCCGGGGTATCTCAGCCAAGGTGGACACGCTGGATCCGCACAAATCCTCTGCGCAATGGGAAAACATCGTGATCGGCGACATGATGATTGGTCTGATGACGCATGGCCAGGACGGCAAGCCTGTCTTCGGCATGGCAGACAGCTATGAGACCGACTCGACTGGCCTGGTCTGGACCTTCAAGCTGGGCGATTATGTCTGGTCGGACGGTGTGCCGGTCACGGCGGATGATTTTGTCTATGCGCTCCGCCGTATCCAGAAGCCGGAAATCGCGTCGCAATATTCATCCCTGCTTTATCTGATCAAGAATGCGGCGAAAGTGAACACGACCGAACTGCCGCCCGAAGAGCTCGGCGTGCGCGCGATTGACGACAAGACGCTGGAGATCACGCTGGAATATCCGGCGCCCTACCTTCCGGGCCTGCTGACCCATTACACGACCTATCCCGTGCCCCGGCACATTGTCGAGCAGTATGGCGATGCCTGGATCCAGCCCGGCAACATTGTGACCAACGGACCCTACAAGCTGGTTTACTGGCGCACGGGCGACCAGCTTGTATCGGAAAGGAACCCGACCGGTTTTGCGGCCGACCAGGTCTGTTTCGACCGTGTTGTCTATTTCGAGCTTGAGGACCAGACAGCGGTCGAGAACAAGATTGCCGCCGGCGAACTCGACATCAACAATGCCTTCGATGGCGCCCGCCAGGCCGAGTTGGAAGAGAAGTTCCCCGGCTGGCCGCGCACGACGCCGTCACTCAACACGACATACTGGAGCATCAACTCCTCGCAGGACGTGTTCAAGGATGTACGCGTGCGCAAGGCGCTGGCCATGGCGCTCGACCGGGAATTCATCGTCCGCAACGTGCTCACGCCAGGTTTTGAGCCGGCTTATTCCATGGTGCCGCCCGGCATCGACAATTATGCCGTCGAGCGCCCGGCGGTGGCCTGGAAAGACATGCCGCGCGCCGAGCGGCTGGCGGAATCCAAACGCCTGCTTGAAGCGGCCGGATACGGCCCGGGCAAGCCTTTCCGCTTTGAATTTATCCACCGTTCGACGGACGATAACCCGAAGGCAGCGCCTGTCGCGCAGGCCAACTGGGCTGAAATCGCGCCCTGGGTTGAGCCCGTCATCATCAAACAGGACACGAAAGTGCTCTATGCGCGGCTGCGCCAATCTGATTTCCAGGTGGCTGATGGTGCCTGGGTAGCGGATTTCGACGATCCGATCAATTTTCTCTACCTGCTCGATTCCAAGACAGGGCAGCAGAATTACGGGCGGTATGCCAATCCGGAGTATGACGCACTTCTTGCCAAGTCCAATGCCGAGCTGGATCTAAAGAAGCGGGCGGAAATCTTCGCCGAGGCCGAGCAACTTATGCTCAACGACTATCCGATCACGCCGATGTGGTACCAGGTGACGAAGAACCTCGTCGACCCGACCCTCTCAGGCTGGAGCGAGAACGCCGTTGACCAGCACCGCTCGCGTTTCCTGTGCCGGGAGGGTATGAAGGCCGAATAGTTACCTGCGTCGCGGGGAGGGCGACATGGAACACGAAGCTGAGGCTGTTGGTGCCGCATCACTGGGCGGCCTGTCGTCCGGCAGGCATTTCCCGGTACAGTCGGGCGCCCCGTGCGCCAATTGCGGGCAGGTTGTGCCGGACAGGTTCTGTACGACCTGCGGCCAGCTCGCATCGGACTTTCACAGGCCATTCTGGGAACTGATCGCCGGCAGCCTGGGCGACATGTTCGCCCTGGATGGGCGGCTGTTCCGGTCTGTGCCGATGCTGATGTTCCGGCCCGGCCGGATGACCCGGAACTACCTCAATGGCCAGCGAGCCCGGTATGTGCCGCCATTTCGGATGTTCCTGCTCGCCTCGATCATCTTCTTCCTCACGGTCTTCACGCTTGGCGACGAACTGGGCTGGTTTGACGGATGGCGGTTCGATCCGGTGCCGAATGGCGGATTTTCGCTCGGCGCGCCGGAATCCGGGAAGCAGGCGGTTTTGGGCGATCTGGATCCGCATCTCGAACAGGCCGATATTGACCCGCCAACGCGCGAAATCATCGCAAATTCGGTTGTCGATGGGGTCGAGGCGCTGCCTTTTGGCGAATTGGTGCAGGCGGACGGCAAAATTGACCGGGTCAAGCTCCGCGCATTCGTGGAAAGCCGTATGGAGGCGAATGTGGACCCCGCTGAGATGGAAACAGCCTATCTCGCGGCAGATCGCGCGGCGACGGTCTATGAAAACCAGGACCGGTTCGGCGTGCGGTTGCGGGAATGGGCCCCCAGGTTCAGTGTCTTGTTTTTACCGGTATTTTCTCTGCTTCTGACGCTGCTTTACGCATGGCATCGCCGCGTCTACATGTTTGACCACCTCATCGCCGGCCTGCATTTCCAGACTTTCCTTTACGTATTGGGAACCCTGCTCCTGCTTGCTGCAGCGGTCTTCCCGCAAGGTGCCGACTGGCTGATTGGCGGCGGGTTCCTGGCAATAATCGCCTATCTTTACAGGATGTTACGCATCACCTATGGCTCCGGACGGATCCTGTCGGCCTTCCGAACCTCCATATTGCTGATTTTCGGCATGATCTTGCTTGGCGTTCTGGCAATTGGCCTCGTCATTCTCAGCTTTCTGCTGACCTGAGGCACGTCATGCCCGGAACTGAGGCAAATAAACCACACCCGCCTTCTTTTGATGACAGATGCGTAACGACGCGTTGACGATCATGTGACGAACGCCCTATCGATATGGCCAAGTCCCGGAATCAGGGGTCCGGGCTAGCGTCCTATACGGGCGCCTTTGTAACCATTGGAGGTACCAACGTGAACGGGAATACGATGAAATCCCGCCTGCTTGCCTCGTCCGTATTTGCGGGTGTAGCATTCATGGCATCGGCGAGCATGCTCGCAACCGCACAGGAAACGGACGACACAGTCGACACCGTTGCCGCACCAGCCGCCGACGAAGATTCGACCGCACGCCAGGCAACAGTCTACGTCACCGGCTCGCGCATCCAGTCGCCAAACATGGTCACCACCAGCCCGGTGGCGTCTGTTTCGGCTGCTGACATCAAGCTTCAGGGCGTGACCAAGGTCGAAGACCTTATCACCCAGCTGCCACAAGCCTTCGCCGCGCAGAACTCGACTGTGTCAAACGGCGCTTCGGGCACAGCAACGGTCGCCCTGCGTAACATCGAGTCGACCCGTACGCTGGTCCTCGTTGACGGCAAGCGCATGCCTTACGGTTCGCCAAACGATCCGGCTGCCGACCTTAACCTGATCCCGGGCCAGCTGGTTGAGCGCGTTGACGTGCTGACCGGTGGTGCGTCGGCTGTCTATGGTTCGGACGCGATTGCAGGCGTTGTCAACTTCATCATGAAGGACAATTTCGAAGGCGTTCAGCTTGATGCCCAGTATGGCTTTTTCCAGCACAATAACGACTATGACACGAACGGCTCGCTCCGTGACGTGATCGAAGGCCGCGCTGCATCAAACCCTGCCCAGTTCCAGCTTCCTGATGACAATGTTGATGACGGCTTCTCGAAAGAGATTACCGGCATCATGGGTGTCAACACCGATGATGGCCGCGGCAACCTCACTGCCTGGCTCAGCTTCCGTGACAATGGTGAAGTGCTTCAGGGCGAGCGCGACTATTCCGCATGTGCGGCCGGTCTCGCAGCGTCTGGCGATTTCAACTGCGGTGGTTCGTCCACTGCGTTCCCGGGCCGTATCACGGACTTCAACTCGTTTGACTACACGATTGACCAGTCGACCGGCAATACGTTCCGTCCATGGAACGGCGCAACCGACCAGTACAACTTCGGTCCGCTGAACTATTACCAGCGCCCTGACCAGCGTTATTCGGTTGGTTTCAACGGTCACTACGAGCTCAATCCGTCGGCTGAAGTCTACACGCAGTTCATGTTCATGGACTACGAGTCCAAAGCGCAGATCGCGCCTTCAGGCAACTTCTTCGTCACGCAAGGCATCAGCTGCGACAACCCGCTCCTGTCTGCCGACCAACAGGCTGGCCTTTGTGCCATCGACCTGGTGCCTGATGTCGTAGATGATCCGGAGACAGCCGAAAACGAAGTCACCGATTTCATCGCCGGCTTTGAAGATCCTGCTGTCGGTGCAGCCTGGGTTGCTGCTACGATCGGCGAGCAGAATGCCATCACTGGCGCTGCGCCTACTCTGAACCCGGACGGCACGCTTGGTGCGAACCCGTTCAACGGTGTCGCTCCGGCTTACTTCGGTCGTCGTAACGTCGAAGGCGGCGGTCGTACGGATAATCTCGGCTACCAGACCTATCGCGGCGTGATCGGCCTGCGTGGTGAGCTCTATGACGCACCAGGCTGGAACTACGATATCTCGGCTCAGTATGCCCAGGTTTCGCTGACACGTGCCTACACCAACGAATTCTCCGTCACGCGCCTTAACCGCGCCATGGACGTGGTTGATGATGGTGCCGGCAATGCTGTTTGCGCGAGCGTCCTTGACGGCACCGATCCTAATTGTGTGCCGTACAACATCTGGACCGTCGGTGGTGTGACCGAAGAAGCCCTGAACTACCTGCAGGTTCCACTGCTCCAGAACGGTACGACAACCCAGAACGTCGTGTCGGCCGTCCTTTCCGGCGACATGGGCCAGTATGGCTTCAAACTGCCTTCTGCTGACGATGGCCTGAAGGTTGCCATGGGTATCGAATACCGTCGTGACTCGCTCGAATCCATCACCGACAACTCGTTCGCAACGGGTGACGGCGCTGGTCAGGGTGGTCCTACGATCGGTCTTTCTGGTGCGATCGACTCCTATGAGGTCTTCGGTGAATTCCAGCTGCCGCTCGTCACGGGCCAGCCAGGTATCGAGCTTCTGTCGATTGAAGGTGCCTACCGTTACTCCGATTACTCGACCGGCATCAGTGCCGACTCGTACAAGATCGGTGGCGACTATGCGCCAACGTCCGACATTCGTTTCCGCGCCAGCTTCCAGAAAGCTGTCCGCGCACCGAACGTCATCGACCTCTTCGAGGCTCAGGGCTTCAACCTGTTCGACCTTGACGATGACCTCTGTGACTTCACGGATCCGGCTGAAGACGGTACGGGCGGTGCTGCCTGTATCGGTTCCAACCCATGGCAGGTTAACGCTGCACAGGCTAACTCGGGCGCTCTGAATTCGCCTGCTGGCCAGTACAACTACCTGCAGGGCGGCAACCCTGACCTTGATGCGGAAGAAGCTGAAACCTACACGATTGGTTTCGTTGCGACGCCAACCATGGCCCCAGGCCTCAGCCTGTCGGTCGACTATTACAACATCGACATCACGAAAGCGATTACGACTGTTGGTGCCAGCATCACGATGCAGCTTTGCTACCTTCAAGGCGATGCTGACGCGTGTAGCAAGATCATCCGCAACCAGAACGGCCAGCTTTGGGTCGGTACCGGTAACGTGGTCGACACGAACGTGAACATCGGTGGCTTGTCCACATCCGGTGTCGATATCGCAGCAGCCTATGGCTTCGACATCGGTTCGGCTGGTGCGCTGAACTTCTCCCTGAACGGCACGTGGCTCGAAGCACTCGACTACGATCCGATCGGTCAGTCGTTCGCTGAGTATGAGTGTGTTGGTAAGTACGGCAACGACTGCCTGACACCGACTCCGGAATGGCGTCACCGCGCCCGCATGGGCTGGACCACACCGGTTGACGGTCTGGACCTGGCTCTGACATGGCGCC
>TARA_R110001606_G_scaffold26452_6_pt1 | contig 108443 bp, 75 predicted proteins | sample TARA_R110001606 | Tara Oceans TARA_R110001606 (sample SAMEA4398315) | marine metagenome | biome: Polar Biome; feature: [SRF] surface water layer (ENVO:00010504); material: water (ENVO:00002006), including particulate matter (ENVO:01000060) such as... | depth 5 m | reverse complement strand
ACCTCTACCTCCCCTTCGATACGGCTGGCCGCGCCCCGCGCCTGCCCCAGCCGCCCTATCACATGATGACGCGCGTCATCCATGTCTCGACCCGTCCCGGCGTCAAGGAGACCGGCGCCCGTGTCACCGCCGAATACGATATCCCCGCTGACGCGTGGTACTTCCGCGACAATGCCAATGGCCACATGCCCTTTGCCGTGCTCTCCGAAATCGTGCTCCAGCCCTGCGGATGGCTCGCCAGCCATTGCGGCTTTGCCCTTGAAGGCGGCGAACGATTCCGCAATCTCGATGGCGACGGTCAGGTCTTCATGGAAATCGGCCCGCACGATGGCACAATCACCGTCGACACCACGCTTTCCTCCTTCTCCAAGGTCGGCCCGATGACGATTGTCGCATTCGAGCTGAAGGCGACGCTCGCTGACGGCCGCCCGGTCATGACCCTCAAGACCCAGTTCGGATTCTTCCCGGCGGCCGCCCTCGTGCGTCAGGCTGGCCTCCCCACGAAGGATGAACACCGTGCTCTGCTCGCCCTCGCGCCAAACCGTTCCGGCACGACATTGCCAACAGCGCCCACCGCCACCGGCGACCTCGTCATGCTCGACCGCATCGACTATTTCGATCCAGCAGGCGGCTCTGCGGGCCTCGGCCTCGCGCGCGGGCGCCAGTTGGTCGATCCGCACGCCTGGTATTTCAAAGCACACTTCTTCCAGGATCCGGTCCAGCCCGGCTCGCTCGGCCTCGATGCCCTCGTCCAGCTCCTGTCGCACGCCGCCTGCCTGAAAGGCTTCGCCAACGGCATGGCCAACCCGCAATTTGAAACCATCGCCGCAGGCGCACCCGTCAAATGGGCTTATCGCGGCCAGGTGACGCCGGACAAGCAGGAAGTCACAACGGTCATGGAGATCATGGAAGTCGTCCAGTGCAGTGACCGGCTGCTCATTACGGGCAAGGGAACACTCTGGTGTGACGGCTTGCGTATCTACGAGGCAAGCCCGCTGACAATCGCCCTGTCGGACCGCACCTAGGCGCAGGTCACCCCTTGCACGTCAGGCATCAGGTTCGGGCCGAACGCAATCCCTGCCTATGAAGAGGATTGTTTTCCGGGCGATTTTTCCGGAAACGCGCCCAATTGCGGCTACCGGCTCATCGAGACAAAGCCGACATATTCGCGATCTGATACAACGCACTTGCAACATTTCATTTTCTACAGCATTCAGCGCAGATACGGGGTTTGGGTCAGGTTATTGCAGCTTGGTAATGCTGCGCCGCAAAATAACCTGATTTCTCAGCGAAACGACTGTGCTGGTGAGGCGTACTGGTCAGAACGAAGGCGCTTTTAGCGGTGCCGCGCGTCTGCGCAGTAATTTTGTTGCCTCGGGAAAATCTAAACGCTTTCAAAGACCGTGGCTTGATGGCTCGACGAGGTTGCATTGAAACTGACACAGCGCCCCTACTTCATTCCTGCCGCCGCGCTTGGCGCAGCGGCCGCCGCTTTCCTTGCCGGTGTCATCATCGTCGTTACCGGGTCGTCCGGCACGACCGAGGCCACCGTTGCAAGCGTGACTGGTGATGCGGACATCATCGTGGCTGACGTCGAACCGGCCCCCGTCCCGGTCGCACCGATCATAGAACCTCTCGACTCTGTTGCCGACTACACGCCGGAAGCATTGGAAACCGGCGATGCGGCGCCTGATGCGGTCACCCCTGACACTGCGACGCCGTCCAGGGCGCCATTTGCGTTCGATCAGGTGATCAACAAGGCGCAGGCGCTGTCAGAGCATGCATTTCAGGAATCGCGCCCGGTCCCTGCGGCCGCAGCGGCCTTCGATTACGATCAGTACCGCCGCCTCGAGTTCAAGCGCGAGTCCGCAGAGTGGACCGACGACACCTCGATCCCGTTCCGCGTCCACTATGATCCACGCGGCTACCTGTTCAACGAGGAGGTCAAGCTCAACCTCATCGACAAAGGCGTATCAACGCCCAAAGCCTGGGCCGAGGCCGACTTCAACTTCTTCGACCTGCCGCTCTCGGAAGATGACAAGAAGGCCCTCGGCTATGCGGGCTTCCACGTCACCGCACCGCTGAACTCCTCCGGCAAGTTCGACGATCTCATCAGTTTCAAGGGCGCCAGCTTCTTCCGCGTGCTCAGCGCCGGCACGGTGTACGGCGCATCCGCCCGTGGCATGGCAATATCGACCGCGTCGCCTGCGGGTGAAGAGTTTCCGTCATTCCGCGAGTTCTGGCTCGTAAAGCCTGAACCCGGCGCCAAGTCGATGACTGTCTACGCCTTGCTGAACGGTATCAGCACGACCGGTGCCTTCCAGTTCGTCATCACGCCGGGATCGACGACGAATGTCGATGTCGAGGCCGTGTTTTTCCCGCGCCGCAAGCTGACTGAAGTCGGCGTCGCGCCGATCACATCCATGTACTATTTCTCGCCCCACAGCCTCAATCGTGGCAACCGCGACTACCGCGTCGCCGTGCACGATTCCGAAGGCCTGATGATGGAATTGCACAATGGCGAATGGGTATGGCGCCCCCTGGCCAACCCGAACCAGCTCGAAATCTCCAGCTTCGCGACCCAGCCGCCTCTCGGTTTCGGCCTGGTCCAGCGCAAGCGCGACTTCGAAGCCTATGATGATCTCGAAGCCAATTACGAACTCCGCCCAAACGTATGGATTGCTCCCAAGGATGGCTGGGGACCGGGCAATCTGACCCTCGTGGAAATTCCGACCACCAATGAATACAACGACAATATCGTTGTCTCCTGGCGTCCGGCCGACGCGTGGGAGGCCGGCAAGCCGGTTCGCCTCTCCTATGAGATGATCTGGAGCCTACCGCAGCCGGTCGTTGCACCTGTCGCCAAGGTGACCGCCACGAAGGTGGGCATTTCCCCCGCTACCAAGCGGCCAATGTTCATTATCGATTTTGACTCCGACAATGGCGAATTGCTGCGCGATGCCTTGCCGCAGGTCTCGACCTCGGCCGGCACGATTATCGCCCCTGTTGTCCAGCCCAATCCCAAGACAGGCGGCGTGCGTCTCAGCTTCGAGCTCGACACAAAGGATGCCAGCCTTTGCGAATTGCGGGCGTTGCTGACCAAGGCCGACCACTCTGTTTCTGAAACCTGGCTCTACCGCTGGAGATCATGATGATCACATCACGTGCCCGCCCTGCAGAATTGCCGATTTCGATGCCTGACCAGGCCTTCGACACCGGTCCGACTCAAAACGCCAGGGCGCCGAAATCCTTCCTGTGGCGCAAGATCATGGTCTTTTCGCTGGCGCTCGCCCTGGCCGCCTGGGCCACTGTCGAGATGTACCATGTGCTCAACGTTTCCGGCGTCACCACGCTGGAAAAAATGCTGCTCGGCGTTTTCAGCCTGAATATCAGCTGGATCGCCTACGCCTTCGTCAGCAGCACGATCGGCTTTCTTGCCGCGCTGACCGGCCTGTTCAATGCGCACCGCTCACGGCCAATATCCGGCTCTGCACTGATTTCCGGCCGCACCGTTGTCGTCTTCCCGATCTATAATGAGGAAGTCGAGCGCGTGTTCGCCACCGTCGAATCGACAGCAAAATCGCTTACCAACGCGCCCGGCCGCTTTGAATGCTTTATCCTCAGCGACACGAATGATCCCGAAGTTGCGCTTCAGGAAGAAGCCGCTTTTGAACGCCTGCGCTCCCGTCTCGCGCCCGGCACGGCCGTCCATTATCGCCGCCGCACGATGAACCTGCATCGCAAGGCCGGCAATATCCGCGATTTCATCTCGCGCTGGGGTGGCCGCTACGACTACATGATCGTGTTTGATGCCGACAGCTTCATGGAAAGCGACACGCTGATTGAACTGGCCCGCCGCATGGATGCATCGCCCGAAACCGGTCTCATCCAGACCATTCCGCAACTGGTGGGCGGGCGCACCCTGTTTGCTCGCACCCAGCAATTCGCCGCCGCGCTCTATGGCCCTGTCCTTGGCAGTGGTCTCGCCTGGTGGGCCCAGAACGAGGGCAACTTCTGGGGCCATAACGCCATCCTCCGCATCTCGGCGCTCGCCAACGCCGCCGGCCTGCCTGAAATTCCGGGCCGGGCACCTTTCGGCGGATCGATCCTCAGCCATGACTTTGTCGAGGCCGCCCTGCTCCGGCGCGCGGGCTGGAACGTCCAGATCGCCCCCGAACTCGGCGGCTCGTTCGAACAGGGCCCGCCATCCATCATCGACCTGTCCATCCGCGACCGTCGCTGGTGCCAGGGCAATATGCAGCACATGGCCGTCCTGCTTAAGACGCGCGGACTGACCTTCACCAGCCGCATGCACCTCATCATCGGCATTTTCTCCTATCTCGCATCGCCGCTCTGGCTGCTGTTCATCACGGTCGGCATGCTGCTGTCGCTGCAGAACATGTTCCTGAAGCCCCAGTATTTCGGCGATGCAGCATCCCTCTTCCCGTCCTGGCCGGTCATCGACTCCGAACGCTCGCTGAACCTGTTCATCATCACGATGGCCATTCTGTTTGCGCCGAAACTCTACGGCCTCATCTATGGGCTCGCTGCGCCGCGCTGGCGCCGCACGGTCGGCCCGGTCAAGACCTTCATGAGCGTCCTCGCCGAAACGGTGATCTCGGTCCTGATCGCGCCCGTCATGCTGGTCGAACAGACGATAGCAGTTTACCGTGTGTTCTCGGGCCGTGACGGCGGCTGGAACCCGCAGGCGCGCGATTCGAACGAATACTCGTTACACGACACGTTCCGCCACCATGCCCCGGCCATCGTGCTCGGCACCGTGCTCAATGTCTCCGCTTTCGCCATCTCGCCCATTTTCGCCGCATGGCTTGCGCCTGCCACCATAGGCATGCTGCTCGCGGCAACCCTGTCCTACTGGACCGGCCGCACGAAAAGCGGCGACTTTGCCCGCCGGATGAACCTGCTCGAAAGCCCTGAGGAAATCGACCCGCCGCAATCCTATCTGGACTCTGTGGCCGATCGCGCCGCCTACGAAAACCTCGGCGCACCAAACCTGAACCACCTGTTTGCCGACCGCAACCTGCGCAACCGCCGCACGCATATCGTCGATACGCACTGGCCGCTGGCCCACAGCGAAGTCCACACGCCGCTCGCCCTTGCCCGCGCCCGTGCGAACCGCCTTGCGACAATTGACGAGTATCTCAGCGCACTTGAGCCGAAGGAAAAGCTGGCCCTCCTCAACTCACCCGGCGACCTTGATGCGGTCATCGACCAGTACGGCATGCGCGGCCTGCACTTATCCACGGGAACGACCTGAGGCTAGAGCTCCGCTCTAGATCAGCGGCTGCTTCACCGCCGTCATGGCCTCCATCATCTCGTCAAACTCTTCCTGCACCTTCGGATCAGGCGAACCGCGCATCAGGCTGACCAGCACGGTGACCACGAGGCTGAACACAAAGCCCGGCACGATGGCATAAATCGTGTCGGAGAGCGGCATGCCGCCAACCGTGATTGGCGCATAGAGCCATACCAGAACGGTCACCGCACCCGTGATCATGCCTGCGAGCGCGCCATTGCGCGAAATGCCCCGCCAGAAAAGGCTCAGCAGGATCAGCGGACCGAACGCCGCACCGAAACCGGCCCACGCATAGCTGACCAGCGACAGGATGTTGCTCGACCGATCAAACGCCAGGAAAATGGCAACGAGCGACACGGCCAGAACCGACAGGCGCCCGATCAGCACCAGCTCTTTCTGGCTCGCTTCCTTGCGCAGGAACGTCTTATAGAAATCTTCGGTGAGGGAGCTCGACGAGACAAGCAGCTGTGACGAGATCGTGCTCATGATCGCCGCCAGGATTGCCGCCAGAAGGAAGCCGCTTATCAGCGGATGGAACAGCACCTGCGAGAACAGGATGAAGATCGTTTCCGGGTCAGTCAGTTCGCTATTGAGATTGTTCCCGTTGACATAGGCAACCCCGGCAATACCGACAGCTACAGCGCCGGTAACCGTCACAATCATCCAGCTCATGCCGATATAGCGGGCCGCAGCGATGTCCTTGAGCGAGCGGATCGCCATGAACCGCACAATGATGTGTGGCTGGCCGAAATAGCCGAGGCCCCAGCTTGCGGCGGAGATGATCCCGATCAGCGTCATACCCTGGAACCAGCTGAAGAAATTCACGCGGCTCGGGGCGTCCGCCACGCTCGCCGGTGGCGACGCCATGACGGCAGAATGCGTGGCATCAAACCCGCCGAGTGACGTGATCGCAACGACCGGCACAAGGACCAGCGCGATGAACATGATGCACCCCTGCACGAAGTCGGTCAGGCTGACCGCCAGGAAGCCGCCGAACAGCGTATAGGCCACAACAACACCCGCGGTCACGAACAGGCCAAGCGTATAGTCCAGCCCGAACGAAGCCTCGAACAGCTTGCCTCCCGCAACGACACCGGACGACGTATAAAGCGTGAAGAAAATGACGATCACGACGGAAGACAGGATCCGCAGGGCTCGTGTCTTGTCCTTGAACCGCTTCTCAAAAAAGTCCGGAATGGTGATCGCATCCTCGGCAAGCTCGGTATAGACGCGCAGCCGGGGTGCCACGAGGCGGTAATTGAAGTACGCGCCGATCACCAGACCGACAGCAATCCACGCTGCGCTGAAACCCGACACGAACACAGCGCCCGGCAGGCCCATCAGCATCCAGCCACTCATGTCTGACGCACCTGCTGACAGGGCACCAACGGCGGGATGCAGATTGCGGCCGCCCAGCATGTATTCGGATACATCACTCGTCGATTTGCGATAGGCGTACAGCCCGATCAGCATCATGAGGATGAAATAGGCACCAAGCGAAACAAAGGCTGCTGTATTCATGTAATATTCTTCCCTGTCGTCTGTGTGTCCGTGAAGGCTGTGTCGGCAGTCATGCCAGAAACGGCGCGAAACGCCTAACGCAGCTCCACGGCCCTGTCATAGGCCGCCTGTGTGGTTCGGCGCATCAGCTCGGTCAGGGTGCCATCTGCATTCAGGGCCTCGAGGCCTGCCTGCGTCGTGCCATTCTTGCTGGTCACCGAGTTGCGCAGGCTCTCGACGGGCTCATCCGATTGCCGCGCCATCTCCACGGCGCCCGCCATCGTGCCCAGCACGAGTTCGCGGGCCTGGCTATTGGTGAAACCCAGGTCTTCAGCCGCCGCGATATAGGTCCGCGCAATCTCGAAGACATAGCCAGGGCCGCTTCCCGCCACCGCCGTCACACGGTCCAGCGCGTCTTCATCATCCACCCAGACCGTCGTTCCGGCCCGCTGCATCAGGGCCTCCACGGCGGCTTTCTGGTCTGCCGAACAGTCAGGGCTCGCATACAGCCCGCTTACGCTTTGCGCTATCAGGGCTGGCAAGTTCGGCATGATGCGGATGACCGCTGATGCACCGGAAACGGCCTTCAGCCGGTCCACCGAACACCCTGCTGCGATTGAGGCGACAAGTCCGGAAGGCGCCAGAGATTCCTGATAGGCAGGAATGATCTCGTCGATCATTTGCGGCTTTACGGCTACGATTATCAGGTCAAACAAGGATTTCGGCAGGCTGTCGCGATCCTTGAACAGGTTTACGCCATCAGGGACTGTCTCGGTGAACGGGTCGACAACGGTAAATGTCCAGTCTTCAGACCTGGCCCACTGCTCGAGCAGTGCGCCACCCATTTTTCCGCAACCAATCAAAAGTGCATCCATTGTGATATAAGCTTCCTTATGGGCGTGAGTTTCGGGAATCGCCGATATCCCTGTATGAGGCCTTGGTAGACATTTTTGCTTTGAGTTCAAATTTTTTTCCCAGAACACACACCTTGGGCTTTTCACTTATTTTTCAAGGCAAGCGCACAGGACTTTGCTTTTGTTACCATTATTCAGGCATGGTTCGCCTGCCAGACGAAAAACATCAGACGTTTTGTCCGCCAGTGAGTTGTTTCCGCCTCAAAACACTCCTAGTTCGGGCAATCAGATTAATGGAGTTGGAAATTGACGCAAACAAAACGCATCGTCGTGAAAGTCGGATCGAGCCTTCTGGCCAATCCTGACCTGCTCACCCCACGGTGGGCGTTCATACAGCGGCTCCTCGAAGATATCGCCCTGCTGCGCAACGAAGGCTATGAAGTCGTGCTGACCTCGTCCGGCGCCGTCGCGCTTGGCCTGAATACGCTCAAGGTGAAGCCGGAAGATGCCGGCCTGCGTGACAAGCAGGCAGCGGCAGCCTGTGGCATGCCCATCGTGCTGAACGCCTACAAGCAGGTCGCTCACGAATTCAATTTCGACATCGCGCAAGTGCTCGTTACGCGCGGCGACCTTGAAGAGCGCCGTCGCTTCCTCAATACAAAGAACACGGTCCACCGCCTGCTCAACGGCAATGTCATGCCGATCGTCAACGAGAATGACACGATCACGACCGAGGAAATCCGCGTCGGCGACAATGACCGGCTCGCTGCCCGCATTGCCCAGATGATCCAGGCACAGCACCTGATCATCCTGACCAGTGTCGACGGCCTTTACGACAAGGACCCGTCAGAGCCCGGCGCCAAACTGGTCGAAGAACTTCACGATGTCTCCGAATACCTTTCCGTGACAGAGGGCACGAGCGCGCTCGGCAGTGGCGGCATGCTCACCAAGATGCAAGCGGCCAACATGGCCCAGCATGCAGGCTGCACCACGCTCATCGCCAATGGCGAAGCCGACAATCCGGTTTCCTCCGTGCTCAAGGGCCAGCGTGCTCACACCAAGTGTATTGCCAACACCGAGCCCGCCTCCGCCTGGGCCGCATGGCTTACCGACCGCCTCCAGATGGCTGGCAGCATCGTCATCACCCAGCAGGCGGCCGACCAGCTTGAAGCTGGCAAGCGCGGCGTCGAACGCGCTGATGTCATCTCGATCCACGGGCCCTATGTCCGCAGCGATGTCATCCATGTCTATGACGAGGAGGGCATCGAACGCGCCCGCGGCCTGTCGAACTTCTCATCTGAGGAAACCATGCTGCTCGCGCGCAACCTCGGCGATCCGACGACGAAGCTTCTCGGCTACCACACACAGGCCACGATCATTTCGCGTGACAACCTGGTCGTGCTCGACGAGCGTCACCTGCCGTGGGACAGCCCGGCCGAAGACCAGATGGAACAGGTCGAACGCTAGGCTGGGTCCGGCGCGCCGGGCGACAGATCGCCAATCTCCAGAATCGGTGCCGCCTCCAGCCCGTCGGCCTGCATCATCGCGGCAATGCGCTGCAGCGACGAGACAAGCAGCGTCTTCTCCCATTCATCCAGCGCGCCAAATCGCTTGAGGAAGTCATGCTGCAGGGGCGCCGGCGCGTCCTTCAGGCGCGCCCGTCCGGCATCGGTCACGACAACTTCTATCACGCGCTTGTCCTCGGCATTGCGTTCACGGTCCACCAGTCCGGCCCGCGCCAGCCGGTCAACAATCGACGTAATCGTCCCCTGGGAGAGATTCACCGACCGCGCGATTTCCGATGGTTTCCGCCGGCCATGTACACTGACGGCCTGCAGGACAAGAAGCTGCGGCGAGGTTAACCCTGTCTCCTTCAGCAGGTGTCTGGAATACAGGTCGATCGCCTGCGTGATCTGCCTCAGCGATTTCAGAAGGTCATTGTGATCTGCCATGTGTCTGTCTCGTAAGGGCTGAATTGCAGGCTCGCAAGCAAGCGCCTCACAAGGCCCCCAACGGACGCACGCGATCAGCGTGACGATAAAGTCACGGCCACCGGGAAAGCGGCAAGTCCCAGTCAAAGCGATTGACAAAGCGTCCGATTTGAGGCGTTTTTCAACAAATGTTGAATTTGAGAGTCGAAGCATGTTGCATTCGACCCCATGGAGGAACGGCATGAATAAGCACACATCCCGCGTCGCGTTGATCGCCCTGGCCGCCAGCGCGCTGACGCCACTGACACCCGCTTTCGCGCAGGTTGACGATGAAACGGCCACACAGGCTGAACGCCGCTTTGGTGCCGTCGTGGTCACCGCCCAGCGCCGCGAACAGAACCTGATTGACGTTCCATTGTCCGTATCCGCCTTTGACGGCGAACTGCTCTCCCAGCTCGGCGTCTCCGACATTACCGAAGTCGCCAAAGTCGCGCCAAACGTGACCCTTGAAGTGTCGCGCGGCACCAACTCGACTCTCACTGCCTTCATCCGTGGCGTTGGCCAGCAGGATCCGGTCGCCGGTTTCGAAGCCGGTGTCGGCATCTATGTCGACGATGTCTATCTCAACCGTCCACAGTCCGCCGTTCTTGATGTCTTTGATGTGGAGCGCATCGAGGTCCTTCGCGGTCCGCAGGGCACGCTCTACGGTCGCAACACAATCGGCGGCGCAGTGAAATATGTCACCAGGTCACTCTCGAATGAGCCAACCCTGAATGCGCGTGCTGCACTTGGCACCTATGGTCAGCGGGAAGTCGTTGTGTCCGGCAGCGCGCCGCTGTCCGACACGTTCCGCGTCGGTGCCGCGGTTGCCGCCCTCTATCGCGACGGTTTCGGTGAAAACATCATCACCGGCCAGGACAATTACAACAAGGACGTTGGCTCGGCCCGCCTGTCGGCAGAATGGGACGTAACGCCTGACTTCCAGCTGCGTTTCGCCGGCGACTTTACCCGCGACGAATCGAATGCACGTCAGGGTCACCGTCTGATCCCGGACCAGTTCCCGCCATTTACCTACCCCGTTCTGGACGACGAGTATGACACGCGCGCCGGCCTCAATGTCGTCGGCCAGGAATCAGAAGCCTGGGGTGGTTCGATCACTGCTGAATACGTCGTGTCCGACACGATCACAATCAAGAACATCCTCGCCTACCGCGAAGACGACAGCACTTCGCCCATCGACTTTGACAGCCTTCCGGAAGCTGACCTCGACGTCCCCGCGAACTATGCGAACGACCAGTTGTCGGAAGAATTCCAGGTCCTGTATTCCGGTGATCGCTTGAATGGCATCGTCGGCGTCTACTATCTCGATGCCAACGCTTCGACGGTGTTTGACGTTCTGCTCGGCACCACTGGCGACCTGCTCTCCCTGCCCGGCCTGAATGCCCAGACCTTCGGCGATGTCGGCACCAAGACATGGTCAATCTTCGGCGACTTCACCTACGACCTGACCGATCAACTCAGCATCGCGCTTGGTGCGCGCTACACCGAAGACGAACGCAGCTCGCAAGTCCTGCGTCGCACCTATATCGGCGGATTCTCCGAATATTTCGGCGGCAACCCGACACTCATCGCGACCACGTCGGACTTCAACGGTTCGGCCACGTTCGACGATTTCAGCCCGCGCGTTTCGATCAGCTACAAGCCGACCGATTCAAGCAATATCTACGCGACCTATTCCCAGGGCTTCAAAGGCGGCTCCTTTGACCCGCGCGGCCAGACATCGGCTGCGCCGGATCTTGACCTCGACGGCACGGTAACAGCAGACGAAGTCTTCGAATTCATGCAGTTCGATCCGGAAGAAGTCGACAGCTACGAAATCGGCTACAAGGGCAGCCAGAATGGCGGCGACCTTACCTACAGCATCGCTGGATTCTACTCTGACTATAAAGATATCCAGGTGCCAGGATCGATTGGTGTTGACACGGACAATGACGGCGTCAACGACACCTTCACCGGCGTAACGACCAATGCCGGCGCGGCCACCATCTGGGGCGTCGAATTCGAAGGCAACGCGATGCTCGCAGAGCAGGTCTTCAACCAGTCCGACCTCTTCAATTTCGGCTGGTCGATCGGCTATGTCGATGCGCAATATGATGAATACGTTGATGCCTTTGGCAATGACGTGTCCGACCAGCGCGTCATCCAGAACACGCCTGACTGGACCGCAAGTGGCCGCCTGTCCTATGACACGCCACTGACGATCCTCGAAAACAATGGCCGCCTTCTGGTCAACACCCTGATCTCGTACCGTGGCGACTCAAGCCAGTTCGAAGCCCCGAACCCATTCCTCGACCAGGAGGCCTTCACGCTTATTGATGCGGGCCTGCGCTGGGAGACGGAAGGCGGCCGCTGGGGCTTCAGCCTGAATGGCAAGAACCTCACCGACGAACGCTATATCGTCGCTGGCTACAATTTCGTCACGATCAACCCGAACGGCACGTTCACGCCAACGCTCGGTCTCGAAGGCACGCTGACGGCCTTTTATGGTGATCCGCGTACGGTCACGATGGGCGTAGACTACAAGTTCTAGTCTCCGGAAACTGCTTCTCATCAATGGCGGCGTGGCAACACGCCGCCATTTTTCTTGGACATCACTTGGACGGGCGGATCGACTCAAATCCCGCCGTGATGAAGCGCACGACATGCTCATACGCTCCGTCCAGGTCATCCGAACGGCAAAGCCCCTTGGACAGCTGGTCAATACGGCCGGTCTCGGCAAAGGTCAGCGTCAGGGCACCCGAGAAGCAATGGTATGACCAGAACAGGGCCTTCTCGTCGACATCACCAAGGCTCAGCCGCAGGGCATCGATGAACTGGTTGATCAGCGGGTCGAAGAACTGGGTCATCAGCTTGCCGCCCCATTCGGGCGAGTTGTTCACATAGGCGATCAGCGCATAATAATGCTTCCAGCCGGGCTCGCTTACGTGAGATCCTGTCAGCAGCGGGCGCAGATAGGCCCGCACGATCGCTTCGACACTCGCCGGATTGGGGCGCGCCTCCGACAGCGCATCTTCCAGGGCTTTCAGGCGCCACGCGTTCAGCACTTCAGCCCGGCGCATCAGCACGGCATCGAACAGATCGCGCTTTTTCCCGAAATGATAATTCGCAAGCGCAACGTCCACTCCGGCCTCGCGGGCAATTGCTCTCAGGTTCACGCCATCATAGCCGTGCTGGGCAAATTGCGCCTCGGCAGCATCAAGAATCGCGGTTCGGCGAAGGGGCTTTGAATCGTCGGGCATTACTCGGGCCATGTCTTGTTTCCGTTCGAGCGCATTCGCGCTGATTCATGGATACTACCGCCACAGACGCATTTGTCTTGCCCCTAATGGCAAAGCAGGCCATATTTCAACACTTGTTGAAGTGGGGATCAACCTCGCTCGTTTCGCTTAAAGGGGAGCCGATAGCTGATCGTCGCGAGACTGTAAGTGTCTCCCATGCCTCCCCGGCTCTTCCTCTTCCTCCGCCAGCTGCGCGCCAGAATACAGGTTCCGACCCATGCCCACTGCTACGCCCCTCGTCCCTGTAAAAGCCGCCAATACGGGGCGTCTCTGGGTTCTCCTGGTTCTGACGCTGGTCTACACGTTCAACCATGTCGACCGGCAGATCCTCGTCATCCTGCTCGAGCCGATCAAGACGGAGCTCGGCCTCAAGGACAGCCAGCTCGGCATGCTCACCGGCATTGCATTTGCCGCCTTCTACGCCACGCTGGGCATCCCGGTCGCCATGTGGGCCGACCGCGGCAACCGCCGCAACATCATCGCCCTCGCCCTGACCATCTGGTCGGGCATGACCGCTCTGTCCGGTCTGTCGCAATCCTATTGGCACCTCCTCGTCGCCCGCATGGGCGTTGGCGTTGGCGAGGCCGGCGGCACGCCCCCCGCCACCAGCATGATCGCAGACCTCTACCCCCCGCAAGAGCGCGCCACAGCCCTCGGCGTCTACACCACAGGCATCGGCCTCGGCGTCATGCTCGGCTTCGCGCTCGGCGGCCTTGTCTACGAGGCCTATGGCTGGCGCATGGCCTTCTTCGTCGCTGGTGTGCCCGGACTGCTCCTGGCGCTGGTCGTGCGCTTCACGGTGCGCGAGCCTGTACGTGGCCAGTCCGAAGCGCGCCAGGATGATCGCGCCGCGCCCTCCCTGAAGGAAACCCTCTCCTTCATCTCCGGCCAGTCATCCTATCTCTGGCTGCTCGCGGGCTGCCTCCTCATCTGCATCTCGGCCAACGCCTTCCTCGTCTTCACCTCCAGCCACCTCCAGCGCACCTACGGCCTCAGCCCTGGCCAGGTCTCGTGGCCGCTCGGCATTCTCATTGGCGGCGTCGGCAGCGTCGGCGCCGTGGTCATCGGCCTCATTTGCGACCGCCTGTCGAAAAAGGATCTGCGCTGGCGTCCGCTCATCATCGCGCTCTGCGCTGCGATCTCCCTGCCCTTTGCCTTCATGTTCCTGCGCGCCGAGACCGTGGGCATGGCCTATGCCTGGAACGTGGTGCCAAGCTTTGTCGGCCTCATCTATGCCAGCATCGCCTACACGGCCTCACAGGAACTGGTCCAGCTGCGCATGCGGGCCTTCGCCTCGGCCTTCATGCTGTTCTGCCTCACGCTGATCGGCATTGGCTGCGGCCCGTGGATCGCCGGCATGCTCAGCGACTATTTCACTGCACAGGGCGAAGCCCAACCGCTCGCGCGCGCACTGGAACTGATCCTCATTTTCAACGCGGTCAGCATTCTCTGCCTGCTGATGTCCAGCCGCAACTACCGGGCCGACGCGCTGCGCGCCGCCCGGCTCGACAGCTAGCCGTTCGCTACTCGGTCTCACCACTCACCAGGCCGCCACCCAGCGCCCGGAACAGGGCCACCACGTTCAGCGCCCGGTCGCGTTCGGCATCGATCAGGGTCTGGCGCGACTGGTAATCATTGCGCTGGGCATCCAGCACCGAAAAATAGTCGTCGATGCCGACACGGAACCGCTCCTGCGACAGGTTCAGCGTCACCGACGTATCCTCGACCAGCCGCCGCAGCGCCCCAATCCGGTCATCCACCGTCTGCACCACGGCCAGCGCATCCGCGGTCTCGCGGAAGGCCGTCTGGATCGACTGCTCATACTGGGCCAGCGCCAGGTCGCGGTTCGCCTTTGACACACCGAGATTGGCCTTGCGGCTGCCGCCATCGAAGATCGGCAATGACACTTGCGGGCCAACGCTCCACGTCCCGCTGCCATCGAACAGATCGTCCAGGCCTGTGCTGCTGTATCCGGCGCTGCCGGTCAGCGAGATCACGGGGAAATACGCTGCGCGCGCAGCACCGATATTGGCATTGGCCGCCTGCAGCTGGCGCTCTGCCACCAGAACATCCGGCCGCGACAGAAGGACATCCGACGAGGCCCCCACAGGCAGATGGTCCATCAGCGGAGACGGGCTGAGAGCCGCCGCCTCTGCGATGCCCGCCGGCAGGTCCGCGCCCACGACAAAACGCAGCGCGTTCAAGTCCTGCCGCACCAGCCCGGTAAACTGCGCCACCTGCGCCTTCGCCGTCTCCACGCTGGCTGAGGCCCGACGTACATCAATCTCCGTCACCACGCCGGAATCAAACAATTCCCGCGTCAGCGACAGCGACGCGCCCTGGCTCTCGACCGTCTCCTGCGCCAACCGCAGGCGCTCCCGGTCGGCCGCGAGGGTCAGCCAGGCCTGCGCAACGGACGAGATCAGTGAAATCTTCACGCTACGCTCGCCTTCCACTGTCGAGAGGTAGGACTGCAGCGCCGCTTCATTCAGACTCGCCACCCGTCCGAACAGGTCAAGCTCGTAGGCCGTCACGCCCAGTTGCGCCCGCGCACTATCCATCAGCAAGGGCGAACCATTGTCACCGTCGAATGATCCGGTCTCTGTCACCGACCCTGATGCCGACACGCCCGGCAGGCGCGCTGCCCGCGAAATGCCGTACTGCGCTTCAGCAATCGCGATGCGCGCAGTGGCCGCCCGCAAATCCCGGTTATTCTCCAACGCCAGCGCAATCAGGCCTTCAAGCGCTTCCGATTGCACGAGCGCCTGCCATCCGATCACAGGCGCGGCGACCGTTTCGGTGTCACTCACCGGCAAGGTGTCCGGCACAGGCGCTCCGGCACGTTCATAGGTTGGCGCCAAGTTGACACAGCCAGCCAGCGCCACTGACAGCATCAGCGGGGCAAAGCGTAGGGAAGGCGTCATGATACAGCTCCATCAACAGTCTTGCGCGCTTTCGGCGTGCGGGTCGTCAGCTTGCGGACCACGACATAGAAAAGCGGCGCCGCAAACACGCCAATAAATGTCACGGCGATCATCCCGCTCAGGACAATTGTCCCCAATGCCGCACGCGACGCTGCCCCCGCACCGGAACTCAGCACAAGCGGCGTAATGCCAAATCCGAAGGCCAGCGACGTCATCAGGATCGGCCGGAAACGCAGCCGCACCGATTCCATCGTTGCCTCGATCAGCTCCTTGCCTTCGGCCTCCAGGGCACGGGCAAACTCGACGATCAGGATGGCATTCTTCGACGCAAGGCCAACCGTGGTCAGCAGTCCCACCTGGAAGAAGACGTCATTGTCATATCCGCCCAGATGCGCGCCAATCACCGCACCAAGCATGCCGACAGGCGCCACCAGCAAGACGGATACTGGTACTGTCCAGCTCTCGTACAGTGCCGCAAGGCAGAGGAAGACGAACAGTCCAGACAAGAGGTACAGCAGCGTGCTCTGGTTACCGGAGCTGCGCTCCTGCGCACTGATGCCCGTCCATTCCAGGCTCGTGCCCCTTGGCAGCTGCGACACCAGTTCCTCCATCCTGTCCATCGCAACGCCGGAGCTTTCGCCCGAAGCGGGCTGACCCTGGATGTTGAGCGCCGGTGAACCATTGTAGCGCTGCAACAGGGACGCGCCGTAATTCCAGTCTGACGTAACGATTTCCGAAATCGGCGTCATGTCTCCTGTGGAATTTCGGACACGCCAGTCGCCAATGTCATCCGGCTGCATCCGGAACGGGGCATCGCCCTGCACATAGACGCGTTTGATCCGTCCCCGGTCGATAAAGTCATTCACATAGGTTCCGCCAAGGCCAACCGACAGCAGGCTCGTTGCGTCTGCCAGATTGATACCCAGCGCCTGCGCCTTCTGGTAGTCGAGGTTCAGCTTGAATTGCGGGCTGTCTTCCTGGCCATTGGGGCGCACACCCGTCAGGGCGGGTTCCTGCGCAGCCATGCCCAGCAACTGGTTGCGTGCGTTCACGAGGGCGTCATGGCCAATGCCGCCTGTATCCTTCAGAAAAAAGTCAAAGCCGCTCGCATTGCCCAGTTCCCGGATCGGCGGCGGGATGACAGCGAAGATCATGGCATCCGTGCGCTGGCTGAACGCGGCCGAGGCACGCCCCGCAATCGCCGATGATTCCTGCGCCTTGCCGGTCCGTTCCGTCCAGTCCTTGAGCGGGGTGAAGGACAGGCCAACATTCTGCCCCTGCCCGGCAAAGCCGAAACCGGCAATTGCCATCACACCCTCGACATTATCAGTCTCATTCTCGCGATAATGCAGCGAAACGGCATCCATCACTTCCGTCGTCCGCTCCAGCGACGCGCCTGTCGGCAGCTGGACAATCGTCATAACCGCGCCCTGGTCTTCATCCGGCAGGAAGGATGTCGGCAGGCTGCGGAAACCCAGTCCCAGCAGCACCAGCATCACCCCAAACACACCAACGAAAATCCAGCGGCGGCGCAGCACACGCGCCACCGTCGCAGCGTAGCCGTCCCGCAGGCGCGAGAACCCGCGCTCGAACAGGGCGCCGCCACGCTCCGCCAGGTTCTTCTTCTCGGACACGTTATGCCCGTTCGCCTTCAGCAGCGTCACACACAAGGCGGGCGACAGGATGATCGCCACGAGCACGGACAGGGTCATCGCCGTGACAATCGTGATCGAGAACTGGCGATAGATCACGCCCGCAGAACCCGGAAAAAGGGCCATCGGAATGAACACAGCTGACAGGACAACTGCGATGCCCACAAGCGCGCCGGTGATTTGCTGCATCGACTTGCGGGTCGCATCACGCGGCGACAGGCCCTCTTCCGCCATCACGCGTTCCACGTTCTCGACCACGACTATGGCATCATCGACCAGCAGGCCGATGGCCAGAACCATGGCGAACATGGTCAGCGTATTGATGGAATAGCCAAACATCAGCAGCACAGCGAACGTGCCGAGCAGAACCACCGGAACGGCAATCATCGGAATGAAGCTCGCCCGGAAACTTTGCAGGAAGACGAGGATCACGAGGAAGACCAGCACAACCGCCTCGATCAGCGTCTTCTGCACTTCGTGGATCGACGTACTGATGAACGGTGTGGAATCATAAGGATAGACAACCGAAATATCGTCGGGAAACTGTTCCGACAGTCGCTCCATCGCCCCACGGACACCTTCAGCCGTTTCCAGCGCGTTCGCGCCCGAAGCCAGCGAAACCGCCATGCCGGCGGCTGGCTGGCCATTATACTTGGCCACCGTCGAATAGTTCTCGGCGCCCATCTCGACCCGCGCAACATCGCCAAGGCGCACGGATGCCCCCTCGCCCGTCGTCAGGATCAAGAGGTCGCGGAACTCGTCAGGCGTCGACAGCAGCGTCTGCAGTGAAATCGTTGCCGTAATCTCCTGGCCTTCAATCGCTGGGCTGCCGCCCAGTGCACCGGTCGAAACCTGGGCGTTCTGGGCACGGATGGCGGCGATCACGTCGCTCGGCATCAGGCGATACTGGTTCAGCTTGCCCGGATCGAGCCATATCCGCATCGCATAGGGCGAGCCGAACAGCTGCACGCTGCCCACGCCATCGACCCGGCTCAGCACATCGGTCACATTCGAGCGCGCATAGTCGCCCAGATCGGTCTGGTCAAAGGTACCGTTCGGCGAAATCAGCGCCGTCACCATCAGGAAGCCGGAAGACGCCTTGCTCACTGTCACGCCCTGACGTTGCACCTGCTCGGGCAGTAATGGGGTCGCCAGCGCCAGCTTATTCTGCACCTGTACTTGTGCGATGTCCGGGTCCGTCCCGGTCTTGAAGGTCAGCGTGATTGAGGCTGCGCCCTGCGAGCTTGACGAGGACGAGATGTAATCGAGGCCATCCAGCCCCGTCATCTGCTGCTCGATCACCTGCGTGACTGTGTCCTCGACCGCCTTGGCGGACGCGCCCGGATAGACGGCATTGATCGACACGGTCGTCGGCGCAATGTCAGGGTACTGGGCAACCGGCAGGGTTCTCAGCGCGATTCCGCCTGCGATCATGACAATGATCGCCAGCACCCATGCAAAGATGGGCCGGTCAATGAAGAAATTAGCCATGGGGGTTCAGCTCGGTTGGATTACTGTTTGACGACGGGTGTCGCCCCGTCGTTCGGCTGGGCCGCCGCCGTCATCGGGGGAACAGGCGCCACGGGCGCGCCTGGGCGCACCATCTGAAGCCCGCCAATGATCAGCCTGTCACCGTCTTCGAGGCCCTCAGACACGATCCAGTCATTGCCGCTTGCCTCGATAATCGTCAGGTTGCGTACCTCAGCCGTGCCATTCGCGCCGACCACCATCGCCGTCGGGTCGCCCTTGACCGTCCGGGTGACAGCGCCCTGCGGCACGAGAAACACATTGTCATAAGTGCCCGCGCTGAAGCTTGCATTCACATACATGCCCGGCAGCAGGAAACCGTCAGGGTTGGGAACAACTGCGCGCAGGATCACCGATCCGGCACTCTCGTCCACGTTCACTTCGCTGAATTCCAGCCTGCCCGGCTCGGAATAGGTGCTGCCGTCTTCCAGCTTGATCGACACGTCCACGCTCTCGCCGTCCGCAGACTGGATGCGACCTGCTGCAATATCCCGTTTCCATCCGAGAATCTTCGAACTGCCCGCCGTCAGGTCCAGGTAGATCGGGTCCAGTTGCTGCACAATGGCCAACGCCGCGGCCTGGTTCTGCGTCACCAGCGCACCCGGCGTCACACTCGACCGGCCAATCTGGCCTTCGATAGGCGAGGTGACCTTCGTTCGTGCAAGGTCGATATTGGCGCGCTGCAGCGCCGCATTCTGAATGGCCACATCGGCCTCGGCCTGGCGCTGCGCAGCAACGGCCTGGTCATAGTCTTCGCGGCTCACCGCGTTGATTTCGGCGAGGCGCTCAAACCGGCCGGCCGTCTGGCGCGCCGCATCAGCTGTCGCCTCTGCGCGCTGAACGGCGGCTTTCGCGCTGTTCACAGCGGCGGCATATTCGGAAGCATCAATCTGGTAGAGCGCTTGTCCCTGGCTGACCAGTTCGCCTTCCGTGAACAGGCGCGACTTGACCAGCCCCGTCACCTGGGGGCGAATCTCGGCCTCCCGGAATGCGCGGGCACGGCCCGGCAATTCGCGTGTACTCTCGATCCGCGTCTTGTGCACGACCATAACGTCAACCGGCGCCGCGGCGGGCGCTGCTGCTACGGCCCCTGCAGGCGCGGCTGGCTCGGACGCCCCACACGCCGCTGCCGCGCCGATCAGGGTGCTGGCGATCAAAACTCTGAAACTGTTTGATATTCTTGGCATTAATGTCACCTTGATCAATCGCGCCTATGTGTGTTCAACAGGTTGAAAAGTTAGAATGAACGTTCGAAATAATGTTGCAGCGCAACAAATCAAGAGTGAAGAGCAGAAATTTTGAAAAAATGACCCCAGCGATTGAGAAAAATTCGCCCCGCGCCCGGGCACGGTGCGAGCAGATACTTGACGCAGCGACTGCCTGCTTTGTGGAACAGGGCTTTCATGGCACCGGCATGGCGCGCATCGCCGAACAGGCCGGCATGAGCGCCGGTCACATCTACCACTATTTTGATGGCAAGGACGCCATCATCGCCGCCATCGTTGACCGTGAAAACCGCCTCCAGACCGACAAACTGTCCAATTTCGAGGAATTTCCGTCGGACCAGTTGCTCAATGCGCTTGTCGAACGGGCAGAAGAAGGCGTGCGAAGCCTGACGGATCCGTTCAAGTCGGCCCTCAGCCTTGAAATCATCGCCGAAGCCCAGCGCAATCCCGCCATCGCCGAGCGTATGAGGGTCCATGACGCGAAAGTCCGGACCCACTTCGCAAAGCTTCTGCGCGACAAGCTCCAGCTCGAAGACACTGATGGCCGCGTCGACATGCTGTTCACCCTGTTCGACGGGCTGGCCATCCGGATGCTCCGCCACCCCGATCTTGATCCGGTCACGATGCTGCCCTTCATGCGCGCCTCCATCATGTCCATCCTGGAAGCATGACACGCCGCCCTCACCGCTCTGGACAGCATGGGGCAAAGCCGGGCAAATCATGCGTATGACAAAATTCTCCGGCCCGACCTCGAACAGTTTCATCTCCCAGCGCCTGCGCCTCCACTATGTTGACTGGGGCAATCCGGATGCCCCCCCGCTCGTCCTTGTCCATGGCGGTCGCGATCATTGCCGCAGCTGGGACTGGGTGGCCGAGGAACTCAGCAAGGACTGGCACGTCGTCGCGCCGGACCTGCGCGGCCATGGCGACAGCGCCTGGTCGGAAGATGGCGAATATTCCGTCCGCGCCTGCGTCTACGATCTGGCCCAGCTGATCCACCAGCAGAAATTCGATCCCGTCACCCTCGTCTCCCATTCCTATGGCGGGGCGATATCCCTGCGATACGCCGGCATCTATCCCGAAACTGTCCGCAAGATTGTCGCCATTGAGGGGCTCGGCCCCTCACCGAAAGTCATCCGGGAGCGCTTCAGCGGCCCGCCCGGCGAACGGATGCGCGAATGGATCGAATCCAAGCGCGCCGCCGCCGGCCGCACCTCGAAAAAGTATGCCACGCTCGAAGACGCCTATACGCGCATGAAAACCGAGAACAGCTATCTCACGGACGAACAGGCCCGCCACCTCACCATTCACGGCATCAGCCAGAATGAAGACGGCACCTATTCCTGGAAATTCGACAATTATTTCCGCGTCATGACACCCTATGACATCCCCTATGAGGATATCGAGAAGCTGTGGGAAGCCATCACCTGCCCCACGCTCCTGCTGTATGGCGAAAAGAGTTGGGCTTCGAACCCGGCCGAGGACGGACGCCTCAAACATTTCCAGAATGCCGAAGTGAAACTGTACGAGAATGCCGGCCACTGGCTCCACCACGACCAATTCGACCGCTTCATGGCCGACATGAAAGCCTTCCTGTAGCGTCAGTCCTATCCCCCTTGAACGCCCGTCCTGAGCGAAGGCTTGTCCCTGCGGAGGCAGGGATCAAAGGACGCACGCGGGCGACACCTGCTCAGCTCAGCCCCAGCGCCTCCACCGCTTCGGCCACACCCCGCATGCGCGGCTGCATGTCGCCCGCAAGGTGCGCGTGCGTCGGAATATAGAACAGGCCCAGATCCAGGCCTTTCAGGGCAATCTCCGCGCAGCGTTCAGGCATGATCAGGTTGAGCTCCGGCGGGGCCTTGCTCGGGTCGGGCATATGCTTCGCGATCAGCGCCGTATAGACAGCGCCCGGCATCAGCACATGCACGTCCACCGGCACATTGCCCGCCTCGAATTCCAGCTTCATCCACTCGGCCATGACCAGCACGCCATGCTTGGTCGCCGCGTACAGGGCCAGCCCGCTGCCTCTCACGGCGGCAGGCACGCTGAGCGAATTTTCGGATCCGGTGATCATCAGCCGCCCCCGGCTGCCCTGCGCCTCCGTCCAGCGCGCATAGGCCTGTGCCATCCGCAGGTTCGCGAACAGGTTCACCTCGAACAACCGCTCGGCCCGCTCATCCAGTTCCTGCTTGATGACACGGCGGTTGAGGCCGATCCCGGCATTCGAGCACACCAGGTCCAGCCGCCCCTGCCAAGTGCCCGCATCATGCACCAGCGTCACCGCCACTTCATGATCGGCCATGTCGCACACGATGGGCAGCGCACGCTCGCCCAGGCCCGCCGCCGTCTCATGCACGCCGTCCGCATCAATATCCGCGCAGACCACTCTGGAACCCCGGGCAGCCAGCGCCTGCGCCAGCGCCCGTCCGATGCCGGATCCCGCGCCGGTCACCAGCGCCACCTTGCCATCATGGTCGATCATGTGCGCCCTCCTCAGGGGTCAGTCAGTCGACGAAATTGCCTGCCCGTTTCTGCAGGCCCGCCATCACCGCCTCGATCTGGTTCTTGCTGCCCATCAGTTCGTCCTGGAGAACGGATTCCGTCAGCAGCGCCTCACCATCATCCTTGTCGGCGATGTGATTGTACAGCTTCTTCGCGGTCTGCACCGCGCTCGGACTTTTCGATGCAATCTCGCGCGCCAGCGCCATCGCGTCCTCATACGGCGTTTCTGACAGGTGCGTCACGAAACCATATTCCTTACCTTCTACGCCAGAGAACATTCGCCCGGTATATGTCAGCTCCCGAATGATATCTTCACGCACCAGCCGCCGCATGATCGCGGTCGAGCTCATGTCCGGCACAAGGCCCCACTTCACTTCGAGGATCGACAGTTTCGTGTCCGGGTGCACGATACGGATATCGGCGCCCAGCATCACCTGGAACCCGCCGCCCAACGCCACGCCGTGCACCGCCGCGATCACCGGCACGCGCAGGCTGCGCCAGCCCCAGACGGCCTGCTGCGCCCGGTTGGCAATGCCATAGGTCCGCTCTGCCAGCCCGCCGCCGGCAACGCTGTTCTCACTGCGCTTGCCGTCCGCCATCTTCGCGAAATTGCCCATGTCCAGGCCAGCGCAGAATGCCCGTCCCAGTCCCGACATCACAACACACCGGATGGATGTGTCCGCATTGATCTCCTCGGCCGCCGAGATCAACCGCGCAAACATCGCATCGTCCAGCGCGTTCATCTTGTCTTCGCGCACCAGGCGCACATCGGCGACGCCGTCTTCGACCTTGATTGTAATTCGCTCGCTCACTTGATCCGTCCTGTTCTGTGTTTCCTGAAAGTCACCCTAGGCGCAGCCCGCTCCGCGCTCAATATCAGCGCCCTGCGCTGGCCTCAGGCCTGGAATTCCAGGCCCTCCATCGCGCCCGCGCTGCGCCAGCCATCGAGGATCGCGAAATAGGCGTTCGACCCCGCCCCATAGGACGTGTTCTGCCGCGCCAGCCTGCTCAGCTTGCCTTCATTATTGTAATAGCCCGGCGTGCATTCCTCGAGGAATTTCTCACGCATCATCGCCTTGCTGATGATCTCGCTCACCCAGGCCGTCTCGGCCTCTTCAGTCACTTCGAACACCTTCGCCTGACGCTTCTCGGCCTCGGTCACCAGGTAGGCGATCTGCTTGGCCTGCTCGTCCAGAAGGTGCGGATAGTTCGCGGTGAAGCCCGCCTGCACCGTGCCCATCACGATCAGGTTCGGAAAGCCGTTCACCAGCATCCCGTGCAGGCTGCGATAGCCCTCGGCCCAGTGCTCGGACAGCTTGCGCCCGTCGCGCCCGCCCACATCATACCCGGCGCGCCGCGTGTATTCCGTGCCGACCTCGAATCCCGTGGCATAGATCAGGCAGTCGATCTCATAGGTCTTGCCATTGGCAATGATCGCATTCTCGGTAATCCGCTCCACGCCCTGTCCGTCGGTATGGACCAGTTCCACATTCGACCGGTTGAACGTCGGCAGATAGCCGTCATGGAAGCACGGCCGCTTGCAGAACTGGCGATACCAGGGCTTCAGCGCCTCAGCCGTCGCCTTGTCCGCGACGATCTCGTCCACCCGCGCACGCACCTGTTCCATCTTCTGGAAATCGGCAATCTCCGCCAGTTCGGCCAGGTGTTCCGGGCTGAGGTCCTTGTTGCCCTCCTGCTGTGCAATGAAAAGCAGGTTGCGGATGATATGCGTCCAGCCATCCATCACAAGGTCCTGCGCGGCAAAACCCCCGGACACCAGCGTATTGAAATTCTCCATACGGTCCTTGTGCCAGCCAGGCTCCAGGCTTTTCGCCCAGTCCGGATCGGTCGGCCGGTTGTCACGCACATCTATCGAGGATGGCGTGCGCTGGAACACGTAGAGATGCTTGGCGGCTTCACCGATATGCGGCACGCACTGCACAGCCGTCGCGCCTGTCCCGATAATGCCGACCCGCTTGCCCTTCAGGCCCGTCAGCCCGCCCGAGGAATCCCCGCCCGTATAGTCATAGTCCCAGCGGCTCGTATGGAAGCTGTGCCCTTTGAAACTTTCCACCCCCGGAATGCCCGGCAGCTTTGGCCGATTCAGCGGCCCGTTCGACATCACGACATGGTCGGCCGTCATCCGGTCGCCCCGGTCCGTCTCGATCACCCAGACATTCGCTTCATCATCCCAGTTCAGTCCGGCAATCTCGGTCTGCAGGCAGGCCTTGTCATACAGGTTGTAATGCTCGGCAATCCGCCGGCTATGCGCCAGGATTTCCGGTGCGCGCGAATATTTTTCGACCGGCATGTAGCCCGTCTCTTCCAGCAGCGGCAGGTAGATATAGCTCTCAATATCGCAGGCCGCGCCGGGATAGCGGTTCCAGTACCAGGTGCCGCCAAAATCGCCGCCCTTCTCGATCACGCGGATATCCCTGACGCCCGCATCACGCAGCCGCGCGCCAGCCAACAGGCCGCCAAACCCTCCGCCAATGATGACAACATGCGTATGATCGGTCAGCGGCGCCCGCTCGACTCGCTTGATATAGGGGTCTTCAATATAGTGCGCGAACTCACCCACCATGTTGACATATTGTTCATTGCCGTCGCTGCGCAGGCGCTTGTCGCGCTCTTCACGATATTTCGACCGCAATTCATCGGGATCGAGTCCCAGCTCTTCAATTACGTCGCCTGAGGCCATTGCGTGTCACTCCCGTTATCAGCATAAGCAGGCATGATAGCCCGCGCACCTGCGGAGGCTTGCGCACACGGGCGTCCCCCTCTGGAAGAACAGTCTAGCTCGCTAATCGGTCCTGAAAATCTGTTCCCTTGCGGCACCTGCCCGGTAGAGGTCCATTGGCTAAGCGTCAGCAGGCCAGATTGCCAGTCCCCGCGACAACAGGCTTTCCCACACTTCCTCCGCGCTGTCGGCGAATTCGAAGATGCCGAGATCCTTTTCCGCAATCATGCCCGCCTCGAACAGGGCGTCGAAATTGATCACCTTTGACCAGAACGCCCGGCCGCAGAGCACGACCGGGATGGGCGGGGCCTTGCCGGTCTGGGTCAAAGTCAGCAGCTCGAACAGCTCATCCATCGTGCCGAAGCCGCCCGGATAGATGACCAGCGCCCGCGCACGCATCGCAAGGTGCATCTTGCGCATGGCGAAATAGTGAAACTGGAAACACAGGTCCGGCGTAATGTAAGGGTTCGGCTCCTGCTCGAACGGCAAGGCGATATTGAAGCCGATCGTCACCGCGCCAGCCTCCATCGCGCCCCGATTGGCGGCTTCCATGACGCCCGGCCCGCCACCGGTGGCGATGACGTTTTCCCGCAGGCCGCCATTATGGCAAAGCGCGCCGCCGCGCTCCGATGCGATCCGGCCGAACTCACGGGCGGACGCATAGACTGCTGCCTGCTTTTCGTCGCCGTCCTCGCGAACCCTTGCGCTGCCGAACACGACAATGGTCGAGACAATCTTCTTCGCCCGCAAATGCTCTTCGGCCTTGGAATATTCCATCATGAAGCGCGCGCCGCGCATCGAGTCGCCAAGGATGAAATCGGTATCCAGCGCCGCGAGCTTGTAGGTCTCTTCCCGGTCGTATTTTCCGTCAGGCATCATCGTCCCTCCTTCACATGGAGAACCGTGTTAACCCCGCATGCGCTCATCCGGCAATGCGCCGGGGTCAGGCGCGCTCCGGGCGCTTCATGCTGAGGGCGATCCGCTTACGGCTGACATCAACCTCCTTGACCAGAACACGCACGACCTGACCGGCCTTCACCACGTCATGCGGGTCTTTGACAAATGTGTCGGCCAGCTCGGAAATGTGCACCAGCCCATCCTGATGAACGCCCACGTCCACGAAGGCGCCAAATGCCGTGACATTCGTGACCACGCCTTCCAGACGCATGCCCGGCTTCAGGTCAGATATTTCCTCAACCCCGTCCTGGAACGTGGCCGTCTTGAATTGCGGTCGCGGGTCACGCCCCGGCTTTTCCAGTTCGGCCAGGATGTCTGTTACGGTCGGCACACCGAAATCGGCATCCGCAAATGCCGCAGGCTTCAGCGTCGACAGGAACGCCTTGTCGCCAATGATGCCCTTCACCGGACGCCCGGTCTTTTCCGAAATGCGGGTCACGACCGGATAGGCTTCCGGGTGCACGGCCGAGGCATCCAGCGGGTTCGTGCCGTCCATGATGCGCAGGAATCCGGCGGCGAGTTCGTACGTCTTCGGCCCCATGCGCGGCACTTTCTTCAAGGCCGCCCGCGTCTTGAACGGGCCGTTCTTGTCGCGATAGGCGACGATATTGGCCGCAATCGTCGGATTGAGGCCCGACACGCGCGCCAGCAGCGGCGCCGACGCCGTATTGACGTCCACGCCGACGGCATTGACGCAATCCTCCACCACGGCATCCAGCGAGCGCGCAAGCGCCGCCTGATCCACATCATGCTGATACTGGCCGACGCCAATCGCCTTCGGCTCGATCTTCACCAGTTCCGCCAGCGGGTCTTGAAGACGCCTTGCGATCGATACAGCGCCCCGCAGGCTGACATCCAGCCCAGGAAATTCCTTCGCCGCCAGTTCCGACGCCGAATACACCGAAGCCCCGGCCTCGGACACCATGATCCGGGTCAGTTTGAGCTCCGGCATCCTGGCGGCGAGTTCAGCGACCAGCTTGTCCGTCTCGCGGCCCGCCGTACCGTTGCCAACGCTGACCAGTTCCACCTTGTGCCGCTTGCTCATCTCCGCCAGTTTCGCCATTGCGCCCTGCCAGTCCTTGCGCGGTTCGTGCGGGTAGATCGTCACGGTCTCCAGCAGCTTGCCCGTGGCATCGACCACCGCCACCTTGCAGCCGGTGCGAATGCCCGGATCAATCCCCATGACCACCCGTGGCCCCGCAGGCGCGGCCAGAAGCAGGTCATGCATGTTACGGGAAAACACGCGGATGGCCTCGGAATCGGCGCGCGCCTTCAGGCGAGCAATCAGGTCGCTCGCGCTGGACGCGGCCAGCTTGGCTTTCCACGCCATGCGGGCCGTATCGGCCAGCCAGTCATCCCCTGCCCGGCCCTTCTTCGCGATGCCGAATTCGGACATGATCATGCCCACCGCCGGGTGGTCGCCCTTGGGCTCATGCGGCACGTCCAGCTTGACCTTCAGCACGCCTTCCTTCTCGCCACGCAGCAGGGCCAGCGCCCGGTGCGACGGCATCTCCCTGATCGGTTCATCGAACTTGAAATAGTCGGCAAACTTGGCGCCTTCCGACTCCTTCCCCTTGACCATGCTCGAGCCAAGCCGCCCTCCGGTCCAAACATTCTCGCGAATGGCGCCGACAAGGCGCGGGGTCTCGGCCATGCGCTCGATCAGTATCTGGCGCGCCCCTTCGAGCGCTGCCTCCGTATTGGCGACCCCCTTCTTGCCCGACACGAAGGCGCCCGCTTCCTTGCCCGGCACAAGCGCCGGATTGGCGAGTAAACGGTCGGCCAGCGGTTCAAGGCCGGCTTCACGGGCTATCATCGCCTTGGTCCGCCGCTTCGGCTTGTAGGGCGTGTAAATGTCCTCGAGCGCCACCTTGGTCTCCGCACCGGCAACCTGGCGTTCCAGGTCGGGCGTCAGCTTGCCTTGTTCTGTAATGGATTTGAGCACGGTCTGCCGGCGCTCATCCAGTTCACGCAGATAGGCCAGGCGCTCGGCGAGGTTGCGCAGCTGCGTATCGTCCAGCCCGCCCGTGCGCTCCTTGCGATACCGCGCAATGAACGGCACCGTCGCCCCCTCATCGATCAGCGCAATGGTCGCGACGACCTGCGCCTCTGCAACGCCCAGTTCACGGGCGATGATGCGGCTGATCGGGGCAGCTGAGATGGCTTTGGGACGCGCAGTGACAGTGGACATGTGAGGGCCTTGTGCAGTTTCGGAGGGGCATGGAACGGCGCGCAAAAACGCCAGACCTCCGTTTGCCCGCCAATTCCTTCACAGTGCGTTTACTTTACCGGTTCGCCCCCGATTTCGCTGTCATACGCGACCCGAAAGCCGATATGCGACGCGGAAAAGCCAACATCCTGCACCTGCCGCCCGAACGGATTGGCATTGCGGCAGAAATTCTCCGCGCAAAGGTAGGATCCGCCAACGAGCAGCCCCTTGCCCGCCCGGTCCCGGCGCGCATCGGGCTGCACCCATTCCCACGCATTCCCGCTCATGTCCCTCAGGCCATATCCGTTGGCGGGAAAGCAGCCGACCGGTGCCAGCCCGGGATAGCCATCGCGCGACAGGTTCTCCACAGGAAAAATACCCTGCCATGAGTTGGCATTGGATGCGTTGTGACGCCCTTCCGCCCCCACTTCAGGCGCCTCATCACCCCCATGCGCCGCATGTTCCCACTCCGCCTCCGTCGGCAACCGCCCTCCGGCCCACGCCGCAAAAGCCTCCGCATCGGCCTGCGCAATATGCGTCACCGGCTCCAGCGGCCCCGGCTCATGGTGTCCCGCCTCGCCGTCAGGGTCTTTCCAGCTGGCCGCGCCATCAAACACCCACCAGTTCATTGCCCCCACCGCGGCGGGCGGGCGGAACACGGCCGACCCGTTGCGCTGCCCATCCTCCAGCACCCGCTCAGCCATGGTGACATAGCCCGTTTCCGCAACAAATTCAGCAAACCGCGCCATCGTTACTTCGGTCACGTCCAGCCTGAAAGCGGCGATCTCATGCGTGTTCCCGCGCAGCGTCAGCGTCCCCGCCGGAACCTCCACAATGCCTGCCGCACTGTCGCACACATCGCTCGCACCTGCTGGCGCAGCAGTGATCACTTCACGCTGAGTCCCGGTGTCGGCATTCCCGCAAGCGGACAGGGCGACCAGCGCAAACGCCAGTAACGCAAATCCCAAACGCCCTGAGACGCAGCGCCTTCCAGCAGGGTTTCCCACCGGCTTCAACCGGTTACAGCCTCGTCGAGCTCGCCGATATCCAGCGCGGGCGCCGCATCGAGATCATCGGCATCCAGCAGGCCGGACACCTGCTCCAGCGCCGCCACGATCAGGGATTGCTGCCAGTCAGGCAAGTCATTGAAGCGGTCCGAAAAAGTCTCCTGAAGCAGATCAGGCGCGTCGGCCAGAATTGCGACACCCGCCGGCAAAAGCCGCAGCCAGACGCGCCGCCTGTCCTCATCACAGCGGCGCCGCGCAATCAACTCGCGCGCCTCCAGCTTGTCGGCCAGACTCGTAATCGTGGCCTGCTTCAGCAGCGTGGCTTCCGAAATCCGCCCTGATGACAATTCGCCCGACTTATCCAGCAATCGCATCACAGCCAGTTGGGAGGGCGTCAGACCGGCGGTCGCCGCAAGGCGCCGGGAGGCAAGCTCGGTCACACGCTGTATCTTGCGCAAGGCAATGAGGGCATCGACTGACCGCTGGTTCACTGGACCTGACCTTATTCGGACGCGGGGCCTGCTGGCCCCAACGCAAGTTTCAACGCTGTCAGATGTGCCTCATAGGGCCGCCATTGTTCAAGCCCGTTCTTGTTGATCGGCTGGCGCACCTGTTCGGAACTGGCCGTCCGCACGGCGCGTCTTGTCTGGTGGAAGTCCACGCAGCGCTGGTCGAACGGCAGGTCGCAATAGTCCAGAATACGCCGTACCTGCCCTTCGATATCGTCCAGCACATCCTCGTGCTGGACACGCAGGATTCGCCCTTCCGGCAAGACGCTGTCCCAATGGTCCATCAGGTCAACATAGGCGCGATAATACTGCCCGATCGTATCAAGGCCGTAAGTGAACTCCTGGCCTTCCGCGAACAGCTGCTTGTAAGCGGACCAGCAGCAATCCATCGGATTGCGGCGCGCATCAATGATCCGGGCATTCGGCAGGATCAGGTGAATCAGGCCGATATGCCGAAAATTGTTCGGCATCTTGTCCGTGAAAAAAGGTGCGGCCTGACGATGAATCCGCGTTGTGTCGATATATTCCTGCCCCAACGCTGACAGGTCCCCATCCGGCATCTCCTGCAGGACACGCGGATAGCGCTCGCGATCCGAAAGGTTCTGGCGTCCGCGCAGCCGGTGGGACAGGGCCAGGATGTTCGGCAGCTCAAGCGTGCCATCCACATCAGGATGCGAGGCGAGTATCTGTTCGATCAGCGTCGAACCGGCGCGTGGCAGCCCCACGATGAAGATCGGGTCCGGCGCGGCGCAGCCCTTCCCGCTACGTATATCGAACAGGTCTGACGTGCAGATGGACTTCTGCGCCGCGAACTCGTCCAGCATCTGCTCGGTCGTATAGCGCGTTGTCTGCTGCTTCAGCGCATTGCCCTCGGCAAAATGCGCGAAGGCTGCATCATATTCTTCCCTGTCCTCCAGCGCTTTTCCCAGGGCAAAGGCAATATGGATGCGGGACATGTGGTCCAGTTCGCCGGAAGCCACAGCAACCGACATGCTGTCCAGTTCACCATCGCTGAAACGGTATGTCTTCAGGTTGGCCAGCCCATACCACGCATCCCCCAGCTGAGGGGCCACGCGGGTCGCCGCCTGGTAGGATGCAATGGCCTCGGGCGTCTTGCCATAAGTCTTCAGGGCATGCCCGCGTGACGTCAAGGTCGCCGGGTCATCGGGAACCAGCACAAGGACTTTTTCGAATGTCTCAAGCGCCGTTTCATAATCTCCCGCCTGCATGCTCTCAATCGCCAAATGCGACAGGAAGACCGGGTTGTCCGGCTCCCTCGCCGTCAGCCAACGAGCCTGTTCAAGAGCGTCCGCGAACCTTTGCTGCTTTCTCAGCACCTGTATGAAATCGAGGCGCAGCTGGATGTTTTCCGGGTCGAGCTCAATGGCACTCTCCAGAAGGAAATGTGCATCCTCCTGCACGCCGAGCCGCCCGCCAATGTCCGCCAGCAGGCGCATGGCCTCGACATGGGTGGGGTGGCGCTTGAGGAATGCCCTGACCATTTCTTCCGCCCGGAAGGTGCGGCCCTCATGGATATGGTTCGTCACAGCCAGCAGTTCGCGCGGCAAGGCGCTGAGCCGCTGCGCCTGGGCACGGGCGGCCGTTGCGGCAGTGGCATGTCCCTGCGCTGCCAGAAGCTCAGCCTGCGCGTTCCAGCTTGCGATCAGGGCCGGATTGTATCGGGTCGCCCTCTGATAGGCTGCCAGGGCGGCAAGATTGTTCTCCGTCTTGCGCCGTAAATGTCCCTCTTCCTGATAGGCGCGGCCAAAGTCTGGAATGACCGCCTTCAGGCGCGCCAGATGGCGAAGCGCATCATCGTCGCGATTGTCATACCGGGCACATACGGCAGCGATGTAGAGCGCATCGCGATTGTCCGGATCCTGCGACAGTGCCACCTGAACCGCACCGGTCGCGCTGTCCAGATCCCCGGCCTGCAAGGCCTTCTGGGCCTGTTTGATCGTGTCGTCGATGTCAGCAAGACTGGGCATGAAGAATTCTGGTACTCCAAAAAAGACCGGCGCCCTGAAGGTGTCAGGGCGCCGGGATCAATTCAAGTCGGATCGTGTGCCTAGTATGAGAAGGACACGCGAACGCCGACCGTGCGTGGCCGCACGGGCGTCACCCGCTCGCGGTCAAACACGAAATTGTTCGCAAGTTCCGCGTACTCGTTCGTCAGGTTCGACCCGAACAGCTCTGCCGTCCACTTGTCGGCACTCACCCCGAGCGTTCCGCCCAGCGTCACCCAGCCATCGATCTCTGCCTTGTTGATTTCGATAATGTCGCTGAACGAACTGTCTGAGAACACGATCTGCGGCATAACATGCGCCCGCAGGGACGAACCCGCCAGGCGACGTTCCAGATCCCATTCATACCGTGCACGAAGATTGCCCTGATAGGCTGGTGCAAAGGCCAGTTCGGATCCAAGCAGGACGTCATCCGTCGGCGTAATGACTTCCGTCACCTCCGTGTCGAGGAACGAGAACGCACCAGCAAGCGTCAAGCCGTCAACCGACGCGGGAGCCCAGGTGAACTCACCCTCAAGGCCCTGGATTTCGGCATTCGCCGCATTGTCGGAGAAGAACAGGTTGACGATCGAAGGGTCGAAAATTGTCGTCTGCAGGTTTTCGATTTCGACAAAGAAGGCCGAACCGTTCAGCCGGAGAGAATTGTCGAACAGTTCGGTTTTCCAGCCGAGTTCATAATTCTTCACTTCATCAGTATCGAGGGCATAGGGGACCGTATATCCGTTCGGGCCGGGTGCGCCCCCTGGGCGGTTGAGCAAGCCGGGCCGGAAGCCTTCCGAATAGGTCGCAAAGAAAAGCATGTCGTCCGTTGGCGTCCATTCACCGGTGATCTTGTAGATAAAGCCGTCTGTCGCGGCCTTGTCCGGCGCACCCACGGCATTGCCCGGAGCGAATTGCGCCGAGATGTTCGTGCCGAACGCCTGTGCGTCATCGGTCTGGCCGAGATTGAAGAAAGATGAGTTCGCGCTGCCTTCGAGGTCGACTTCGATATCGTACCAGCGCGCGCCCACCGTCAGTGCGAACTGGTCGGTTAGGTCAAATGTCGCTTCACCGAAGAGGCCGAGCTGCTTGTCCGTACGCTTCACGTCATTGCGGAAGATGACGCCCGCCGGAAACGGACCGGGTTCACTGAAATAGCCTGGTGATGCGTTCCCGACAGCCCCGGTGACCGCCGTGTTGGTCAGCGGATAGTTTGGAGCAAAGCCAACCTCACCGTTGAAGCCAAGGATCTGTGTCGAGCCAGGATAAGTGAAGTCATTCAGTTCGCGCAGTTCCAGGTCGCTGAAGAAGCCGCCAAAAGTCGCGCGGATGCGATACGCGTCCGGCGTGTTGAAACGGAGTTCATGCGTCTGAATTTCGGTTTCGGTGCTCGACTTCACGAACAGGTTCGGGGCGTAGCATGTACCGCTGGGCGCGGCCGCGCCCGGATAGCTGACAGAGCCGTCGCAGATATAGTATGGCAGGTATTGAGCGACGAACAGATAGTCGGAATAGTCGACAATCTGGTCCGTCGTCCGTTCCGTGTAGGCGCCGGTATAAACCGCCTCGAGCGCGCCCAGCCGGCCATCCAGTGTCCAGCTTGTATTGTGGTAGCTGTCCTCGATCTTGTCTTCGCTGAACCGTACGACATCATAATCGTCGAGCTCGGGATCGGCAAAGAAGACGCCGTCCGCATCAAGCCTCTGCTGCGCATGGGCCACATTGAGCCGCCAGTCGGCATTGAATTCATAGAGGCCGCTCAGGCGGAAACCCTGATAGCTGGTATCATTGATATTCTTGTCGGCAATCGACGCGTTGTTGGCCGAGATGAAGTTTACATCCGACAGGTCTGCGCCCGCCTGAAAGCCGGCACGATTGGGCTGAACAACCGTACCGTTTTCGCGGACCGTTCCGGCAGGCCGGAAGCGCGCCGACTGCGACGCGTCCAGCACGCCGCCGACATTGTCGATATAGCCGCCCTGATTGTCGGTATAGATGACGCCGCGCACGGCAAAATTATCCGTGACGGGCAGGTTCATGACCGCCTCGACACTGTTGCTCATGTCGCCACCTTCGGTGAACGAGGTCGACGCCTTCACCTTTGCCTCGAACCGGCCGAGCTGCGGCTTGTTCGTGATCAGGCGAACCGTGCCGGCCTGCGAGCTGGCACCGAACAGGGTGCCCTGAGGACCGGAAAGCACTTCGACGCGCTCAAGGTCTGCGGCATAGACGTCGAGATTGCGCCCGGGCTGCGAGACAGGCTGCTCGTCAAGGTACAGCGCCACATTGGGCGCCAGGCCGGCAACGCCTGCGGTGGTCAGGTTCGGCGTGGTTGATGCAATACCGCGAATATAGATCGTGCTCTGTCCCGGTCCGGAACCGCCCGCCGTGACGCCGGGAAGCTGGACGAGGTAATCGGTAAAGTTCTTGACCCCCAGATTGTCGAGCTCGGTTTCTCCCAGTGCGACCACAGCAACCGGAATGCTCTGGGCTGTCTCGCTGCGCTTTGTCGCCGTAACCGTGACCGCCTTGAGGCGGCGGGTTTCCTGTTTCGGCGCCTTTGGCGCGGGCTCTTGCGCAACGGCTATCGGGGTAAGAAGGCCGGCCATTGCGACCAGCGAAGCGCCATACATCAACTTGTTCATTTGTCGTCCTTTTAGGTCAGCTCCAGTCGTCACCCGCGCCATTTTGAGGCGCGCCACGTGAAACGACGACTGATCGATAGGTCTTTGGAGCTACCATAAACTTCGACAATAAAAAGGTTTTTGCCGTGCACTTGCCCGGAGAACCTGCGAACTGTTGCATTTTAGCCCCATTTTACAAAGAATTTCCGCCATGTGCGCTGGCGGGCGCTGTCATCCACGCAGCATTTTACTTTAATAATTGAATTTTTTCCTGCAAAACCCGGCCATGACCATCGAATCAACGACTCCAGAGCCTGATGCCCCGATCACCGGTGAAGAACCGCTGTTTGAGTATGAGACCAATTACGAAGTCGGCCAGGATAATGTCGCCGTGCTGGGCTTCGACATTCACAATCCCGTCTTCTTCCTCAGCGCCGGCCTTGTCCTGCTCTTCTCGGCGGCCACACTGATATTCCCCGAATCCTCCACCCAGACACTCATGGCGGCCAGGACGTGGACCCTGCAGAGCGCTGACTGGCTGTTCGCCATCACGCCCATCATTGTCATTCTCTTTGTTGTCTCGCTTTGTGTGAGCCCCCTTGGACGCATTCGCCTAGGTGGCCCGGACGCCCGACCGGACTTCAAGATTCACTCATGGATCGCGATGCTCTTCGCATCAGGCGTCGGCATCGGCTTCATGTTTTACGGCGCCGCAGAACCCTTAGCCTATTACACTGACTGGTTTGGCACGCCGCTGGGCGTTGAACCCGGTACGCCCGCGGCCGAGCGCCTCGCCTTCAGCGCCACGATATTCCACTGGGGCCTCTTCCCCTGGGCCATCTACGCGACTGTCGGCCTGTCCCTCGGATTCTTCGCCCACAATAAGGGATTGCCACTGAGCATTCGCTCGACATTCTACCCCATACTGGGTGAGCGGGTCTGGGGCTGGCCCGGCCACATCATCGACCTGTTTGCGGTCGTGTCGACCATTTTCGGCCTCGCAACGACGATAGGGATCGGCGCGACGCAGGCGACGAGCGGCCTCGCCTACCTCTTTGGATTCGAGCCCAACACGGCGGTGCAGATTGCCCTGATCGCCGCCATGACCGGTCTGGCCGTCCTGTCTGTCCTGCGGGGGCTGGATGGCGGCGTGAAGCTGCTCAGCAACATAAACATGGGCCTGGCCTTTGCCTTGCTGATGTTTGTCATCATTGCCGGCCCAACCATCGCGATCTTCACGGGCATCGGCCAGAATTTCATGTCCTATGTCACCGACACACCGGCGCTGACCGGCTGGATCGACCGAACGGACATTCTCTGGTTCCACGACTGGACGATATTCTACTGGGCCTGGTGGATTTCCTGGTCGCCCTTTGTCGGCATGTTCATTGCCCGGATTTCCCGCGGCCGCACCGTCAGGCAGTATTTCGCAGTCGTCCTGCTCGCGCCGTTCACGATCTGCGTGATCTGGTTCTCCGCCTTCGGCAAAACAGCGCTGGCGCAGCACCAGTCCGGCACAGGTGAACTGGCAGGCGACATGACCAGCGCATCCCTCGTCCTGTTCGAAATGCTGGCGGGAATGCCATTCCCCGAAATCACCTCGGCCGTGGCCATTATGCTGCTGATTATATTCATCGTGACATCGGCTGACTCAGGTGCACTGGTCGTCGACACGATCACGAGCGGCGGCAAGACGGATTCGCCCGTCGGACAACGCGTATTCTGGGCCACGGCGCTTGGACTTACAGCCTCGGCATTGCTGTATGGCGGCGGCACGGATGTTCTCCAGTCACTCCAGGCCGGCACGATCACGGCAGCCCTGCCATTCACGGTCATCCTGCTCGTCTGCTGCCTCAGCCTCTATATGGGCATGCGGGACGACCACAAGCAGATGAATGCCAGCGCTCCGGACGAAGAAGTGGCGGAGCCTGCCTGATCCTGGCGTGGTACGCGCCCCTACGCTTTCGCGAGTGCCGCCTCGATGAAGTCTATGGTGCGATGTGCGTAGTCTTTCTGGACTTCCGCGAAAACGCGCGTCTTCACCTGGGCTGACAAGGCGCTGCGTAAAACGCCCAGTGTCCGGCTGTCCGCCACGATGACAAGCCCGTCGAACCTGTCCTGGCTTGCCCATTGATCCAACCGATCCGCAAGATCTTCTGCAAACCGGGTTTCTCCGAGCGCATGCCAGTCGGTTTCCACAGTGCTGCCGCGTCGGTCCGAGGTCTTCTGGAACCTGCCCGGCCGGGCCGTTCCCTGCTCGCTCGTCTTGGGATTCTCCATTGCTTCATGGTCCACCACACGCAGGTCCATCACATCCTGATCGCCATTGTTCTCGAGCAGTAGGAACTTGCCGGCGTCGCAAACAATTACCCAGGTTCCGTTCTTGAGTTTCATCAATTCGTCCTCCCGCTTTCGGACAAATTATTTACGGGCAGCCGTAAGGCGTCACTACGTAATGCTCCGCAGACGCCCAAGGCCCTTGTCCGCTAGCCGGCCGGCACCTCGGTGAACCGCCCGCCATCCCGCGCCAGACGCTTCAGCGATTCTGCGGGCGCGAATCGGTCATCGTCTGCGCCCAGCCGTTCCATGGTCGCAAGCACCGTCTCGGCGCCCACCATGTCTCCATACAGCATCGGGCCGCCCTTGTCGGCAGGCCAGCCATAACCGTTGAGCCAGACAATATCGATGTCCGACGCGCGCTGGGCCTTTTTCTCTTCGAGGATTTTCAGCCCCTCATTGATCATCGGGTGTATGCAGGTCGCGATCATCGTCTCGACCGATGGCGCGGACGCGGAATCGACCCCTGTAATGTCGCGAATGATTTCGGCAGTGACGCTGGACGGGACGGGGTTCCGGCTCTCGTCATAATCGTAATAGCCCGCGCCGGTCTTCTGGCCGCGCCGGTCGATTTCGCACAAGGCATCCCGGATGGGATTGGCCGTCTTGGCGCCCTTTTTCCAGCCAATGTCGAGACCGGCCAGATCGGACATCTGGTAAGGCCCCATCCGGAAACCGAACGCGTTCAAAGCCGCATCCACATCCCAAGGCATGGCGCCTTTATAGACGAGCTTCTGAGCCTGTGCCTGCCGCGCGGCGAGGATCCGGTTCCCGACAAATCCGGGGCAAACCCCGACCAGAACCGCAACCTTGTTGATCTTTTTCGCAAGGTCCATGCAGGTTGCGATCACGTCATCCGCCGTGTGGTCGGCGCGAACGATTTCCAGTAGTTTCATCACATTGGCCGGCGAGAAGAAGTGTAGGCCGATCACGTCCTCCGGCCGCCTGGTGGCACTGGCAATGGCGTCAATATTCAGCGCGGACGTGTTCGTCGCGAGGATGGCGCCGGGCTTCATGATCCGGTCCAGATCGGTGAAAATCTTCTTCTTCAGGTCCATGTCCTCAAACACGGCTTCGATGACGAGATCGCAGTCGGCAAATGATTCCATGTCGAGCGTTCCGGTAAGGAGGCCCATGCGAAGGTCAACGTCCTCTTGCGGGAAACGGCCCTTGTCGGCACTGCGCTGGTAGTGGCCGCGCACGACACTCAGACCGCGATCAAGCGCCTCCTGCTTCGTTTCAAGGATGCGAACCGGAATTCCGGCGGTCGCAAAATTCATGGAGATGCCGCCGCCCATGGTCCCGGCACCGATCACGCCGACAGACCTGATCTCGCGCAGCGGTGCATCAGAAGGAAGGCCCGGAACCTTCCAGGCATCGCGCCCGGCCTGGGCAATATAGGCGGAAACCTGTTCCGGGGACATGGTGATTGATGGCATCGTCGCTGGCTTTCAGATTATTGTTCAACACGTTGGGGTGCGCATGAATTGCGCGGGCCGGCCCACGCTACGCGCCCCCGCCCCCGACCTCAAGAGTTGTAAATAATGCACCGCCGGAGCCATCGAGACGGCGATACCACCAGGCGGTTAGGCAAACCCGATCGCCTTCACACGATTGCGACCGGCCTTTTTTGCTTCGAACAGGTAAGTGTCAGCCTGATTGATCAGGTCGCTCACCGTCATGCCCATCTCGAAACGCGCAACGCCGAACGAAGCCGTCGACGTTGTAAACGTCCCCTCCTGACCGTCGACAGGCGTCTTCAACTCTTCAAACTGGTGCTTGATCTTCACAAGGAGATTGTAGGCTGACAGGACGCTGGTTTTCGGGAAGATTATCGCGAACTCTTCTCCACCATATCGCGCGACCATATCCTGGCCCTTGATATTGTCACCGATCAGTGACGCAAACCTGCGCAGCACGGTATCGCCGTGCTGGTGTCCGTATGTGTCATTCACGGCCTTGAACGCATCAAGGTCTGCCATGGCGAGGCACAATTGCTGGCCAGAAGCTTCGGCCTCCATAACCTCTTCCATGATCCGCTTGTCGAACGCCCTCCGGTTCCAGAGGGACGTGAGCGGATCACGCAGGCTTTGAATACGGGCGCTGGCCAGTTCCTGGTTCAATGTCTGGATCTGGCTTTGGGATGCAACGAGGCTATCGTTCATTTGCCGGGTCGCGTCGGCCATGCGCTGGTTTTCCTGCACAAGCTGCGACACGATTGCATCGAGGGCTTCGCTGGTCTTCGGCCCCGGCAAGCTTTTCTGAACATCGCTCAAAGTGTTGCTGAAACTGTCGCTTCGCTCGGCCCCCGCCGCGATGACCTTCAGTATGCCTTCAAGTTCCTCTTCGACGGCCTTCCCGACATTGTGGGCAGCATTTTCGCGGGCGCCCGGCGCCTCCAGCGACTGACAAAGCTGTTCGATATCATAGGGGTTCAAGCCGCCATTCTTCGCCAGAAATTCGTCGATCCGTCTGACCAGTTCGCTATCGAGGCCGGATACATAGGCGTACCAGAGGGCATAGGTTCCGGGAAAAGGCGGCGTCCGGTAGCGTTCAATCAAGCCGAATGCCTTGCCGGCATTCTTGTACACTTCGACAAAGTCGAGTGATGGCGTGCTGTGGGTGCTCATAACCTCGTCATCGCGCAATGCCGCCCGCATGAATCCACTCCAGTCCGTTACCATTTCATTTCCAATATAGAATCAAATACTGGAGCATGTTTTCCCACTCGTTAACGCTGCGGTATAGGCTTGCGCGCGGAGCTTTTCTTCGAAAGGTCACCGCACGCTCGGAGAGCTTTACGCGCCCATCACGGCTCGAGCCGATTCAGTGGCAGGCGCCATGCTGATACCCCCGCACACGGGATCTGCGCGCCGCCGATCAGGAAGGCGCCTTCATCGGCCGGGGCACATATCGACCTCAAATCGCATGCTTCCGGGCCATAATTGAAAGCAAACTGCACGTTTCCGGCGCGTCGCAGCCGAAGCCCCGGTCCAAGGTCGCATATCGACAGGCGAGCGTCCTCACACAGACGGCGCAGGACATGATCCAACAGGTCATCGCCGGGCCAGCATGCCAGGTAGTGACAGCGCTTATGCTGCAGCCATGCCGGTTCACCATCGGGAAAGTGCGCGCGCACATCTGCCGGACTGGTCACGGACTCGCGCCAGAGACGGGCATCGTAGACCTTACCTTCCACCTCGACATCCAGCTGGATGAAAGGCGCAATGCTTTCGAACCGATCCACGCGCATGGGAATCAATTCCGCAAAGGTTCCCGGCGCCAGTCCATCGGGAATATGCCCCTCTCCGGTTCGCGAGCCGGTCAAGGAGGTTGCCAGCACGGTCGCACCGGACTCCGTTAGCCGTCTGACAAGATCCTCATTCATGATCGTCAGGCTCGGCAGCAGGATCAGTCTGTACCCTTCTAGGTCGGAACGCGGCGGCACGACATCCACGTCCAGTCCGAGACGACGACAGGCAGAATAGATGGCCCGGCTCATTTCGAGCACGGACCCTGCCCGCCCTTGCGGCTGAATCTCATGCTGCCACAGGCTCGGATAGTCGTGGAGGATCGCGACAGGCGCGCGCACCCGATCCTGCGCGCCGATCCGTTCCATTTCGTCTTTGACCTGCCGGATTTCGGCTATGACTGGCGTATCGCGGCGGTCGGGCATCAACAGGCCCGCATGTGTCTGCTCCTGTCCAAAAGGCGCCTGCCGCCAGCGGAAATAGCTGACGAAATCCGCGCCATGGGCAAAGGCCTCCCATGTCCACAAGCGGACCATGCCCTGCGCGGGCGCGCAATTGTGCGTGGCCCAGTTTACCGGTCCCGGTTGCTGTTCCATCACGCCCCATTTCGGCGAACAGTGGCGGACAACGTCGTGATTGAAGGCGGCAAAGTCCGGGTGACCATTGCGCAGCCAGCGGGCCTTGTCCGCATTGCTGTGATCGCCTTCGCTGAGCAGGCCGATGGGGTAGCTGTCCCAGGTAGCATAATCCAACGCCGCGCTGACATCATGATGGTCGAACAGCGTGAAGTCACCGATATAGTTGTGCGCGATGGGCCGCCCGGGACTGAGTTCGCGCAGGATATCGACTTGCATCTGATTGTACGCACAGATCTCGTCGCTGGAGAATCGCCGGTAGTCGAGCCGGTGCGACGGGTTGGCCTCTGTTACTGTGGCGTTGGGTGGGTCGATCTCATCGAACGAACGATATGTCTGCGACCAGAACGCCGTTCCCCACGCCGCATTAAGGGCGCTGATCGTCTTGTAACGATCCTCCAGCCACACGCGAAACGCCCGGGCTGCATCTGGCGAGAAGCTCTCATGCGTACCATGGTGGCCATACTCATTATCGGTCTGCCACATGATGACAGCCGGGTGGTCGCCATAGCGGCTGGCCAACGCAGTCACGATCCGCGCGCTCTCGCGCCGGTATGTCCCGGAAGAGAAGCAGTAGTGCCGGCGCGAACCGAATTTCTTGGGGTGGCCATGCTTGTCGCAAGGCAGGATATCCGGATGCCGGTCTACCAGCCATTTTGGCGGCGTTGCGGTCGGCGTACAGAGAATGATGCCAAGGCCTTCGCCATGAAGCACTTCAATCGCCCGATCGAGCCAGGCCCAGTCAAACTGTCCGGGCGCTGGTTCCATTCTGCTCCAGGCGAATTCGCCGATCCGCACCCGGTCGAGGCCCAGGCGTTTCATGCGACGCGCATCGTCCGCCCAGTCCTTTTCGGGCCAGTGTTCCGGATAGTAGCAAACACCCAGACTCGTCATGCATGCTCCATGATGCGCTTGAGGTAAAACAGCCTGCCCTGGTTGGGTTTGACAGGGTCCATGGCAAGGCCGGTCCAGGCAAGCCCTTCGGCAGATGCGATCCCGAGGTCTGTATCGGCGCCTCCGTCGAACGAGACTTCCGAGACCGCGAATGATGCGCCCCGGTCCAGTCCCGGAACGGCGATATTCGGATGCAGCGAATAGGGGGCCATATCTGTCCTGAGCACCCTGACAAGGGAATGGTCACCATCGGCGGAACCGATCAGAGTGATATCCAGATTCGAGTCTGCGTTGGAAATTGTCCGGACATGCCCCGAATGCATCCATGGCCGGAATCGCTTATGTACCGCGATCGCATGAGAGAGCGCTGTCCTGTCGGACGCTGACAGCTTGTCAGGGTCGAGTTCAAGACCGAAATGCCCGAACATGGCGACCAGCGCCCGGAAGCGGACTGAAAATACCCTGCCCGTGATCGGGTTGGGCGCCGGTCCGACATGGCAGCCGATCATCTCCATCGGAATATAGGTCGAGAGCGAGCGCTGAATGCGTAACCGGTCGAGCGCGTCAGTTGCATCACTCGCCCAGAACCGCGTCACGCGCTGCAGTATCCCGAAGTCGATCCGGCCGCCACCGCTCGCACAGCTTTCGATCTCGAGTTGTGGATATCGCGCCTGAAGCCGGTCCATCAGACTGTAAACGCCCAGTACGTGACGCGTGGCGCGGGCAACGCCATCAACCGTGTCCGGATAGATCTCGCGGTTGCAGTCCCATTTCAAGTATTCGATGGGCGCAGCATCGAGGCAGGCGGATAACTGCGCGAACAAGTGATCCTGAACATTCCTGTTGGAAAGATCCAGAACCAGTTGGTTCCGTCCGGTCGGCGCATCAGGAACAGGGTAGCCCAGAACCCAGTCCGGGTGCTGCTGGTAAAGCCGGCTCTCGCGACTGACCATTTCAGGTTCGACCCACAGGCCGAACGACATGTCCAGCTCGCGTATCCTGTTGGCCAATGGCGCAAGGCCCTGCGGAAAGATGTCCGGGTCCGACTCCCAGTCGCCAAGACTGGTCGTGTCATTCCGGCGCCCGACAAACCATCCATCGTCCAGCACGAAACGTTCCGCACCAAGCGCAGCCGCGCCTTTGGCCAGCGCGACAAGCGCGTCCTCGTTCAGGTCGAAATAGCGCGCTTCCCACGTATTGAAGTGGACCGGCCGGAAGACGTCTCTCGATTGCCTGCGTGCGAGGCGGTGCAGACGAACGCGCAATTCATCAAACCCATGCGTTCCGATCACGACGATGAGTTCGGGTGTCTCCAGTTGCTCCTTCGGCGCGAGCCTGATTTCGCCGGGCTCATACAGTGCTTCGGCGCAGATTTCGCCAGAGCCGTCAGGCAGGCGTTCCACGCTGAGGGAATGACTTCCGCTCCAGGCGAGGTGCAAGGCCATTGCGCGTCCACTGCGTGTGCCAGCGGCTCGTTCGCAAACAGTCAACGCGGGTGAACCACCAAAGCCGCTTCGCCCCAGACGCCCCACGCGTTGCACCCTTCCAGCCCCCAGCGAACGCCGTGACTCATGCCCTTCACGCGCCCATCCGCCATGCGTCATGACGACATCATCGGCCCAATCCGGCAAGGGGATCACGCCAGCAGCGCATCGGTGAACGTCGATTGCCTCGCTTCCTGCGTTTTGGACAATGGTGCGGACTTTCAGGACGCCGCCTTCGAGGCTAAGCGTGGTTTCCGCCTCGACACCGCAGGAGTCATCTCCGGCCTGCAGGACCAGTTCGGCTTCAGACACCAGCGTCATGCCCTTCGGCGACAGAATGATCCGCCGGGCCGATGGCTGGCAAACCGCGTCAATCAAGCCTGTCCCCGCATATCCGGCGCCCCTCGCCGCCATCAAGCTGGGACCGGGAACATGATCGGGGCTGGCAGGTAAAATGGCCGGCAGCACATTGTTCTGCAGGTCCGATCCGGCTGCCGGACCCAGATAGGCCAGTTTGAACCCGGATCCGGGAACAAGGGTGACTGTGCAGCTGACGCCGTAACCGCTGAGAGAATATGACTGCACCCCGTTTCCCTTTATCCCATGTGGCAATCCCCGCAAACGTGGCGCGGAGAATCCTGTCGCAATCCTTCCTGTATGCGTTAGGTACATGCAAATCAGAATTGCATAAGTGGTCTACGTCATGTCCGACGATTCATGTCCCGTGAAATTGCAGGGCCGGTCACGGCCTCTGTTCCGTCGCCAGCACACGAAAGCCGATGGACGCTCGGTCTCGCTCTACGGCTTCAAGCCGCATATGGGTCAAGCGGGCGTGGAGCTTGTCAGGACCGCAGGCCACCATTCGGAACTCCGGCGCGACCCGTTGCGCGGCACATGGGCGATTTACTCTCCCCATCGGCAGACACGCACGTTTCTTCCTTCGGCTGCGGCCGATCCGCTTGCACCATTTCGCGATGGCGCAGCGCCGACTGAAATCGCCTTTTCGGATTTTGAACTGGCCGTGTTCGACAATCAGTTCTCCAGCCTTCAGCCCGAGACCGGACCGACGGGGCACAGCCAATGGGCCAGCGGCCCTGCGACCGGGCAGTGTGAAGTTGTCGTTTATTCGTCCGAACCGGAGGGCAGTCTTTACTCCGTCGGCCAGGATCGCCGCGTACTGCTTCTCGAAGCGCTGATTGATCGATACGAGACCCTGTTCCAGAAGGGAGCCGCCTACGTCCTGCCCTTTGAAAACAGGGGCGAGCAAGTAGGAGTCACGCTCGCCCACCCCCACGGCCAGATCTACGCCTTTCCCTTTGTCCCCGCGCCACAGGCGGCGGCGGCCAAGGCGTTCGAGGACGGCTATGATCTTGTTTCGGACCATGCGACCTGGGACGGGCACTTCAATGTTGCGACCGACGGAGGACTCACCGCTTTCTGTCCGCCCTTTGGGCGTTTTCCTTATGAAACTTGGATCATGCCGAAACGGCCCTGCCGCGGGCCATGGGACCTGAACGCTTCCGAAATCGAGGAATTGGCGAGACTGTTGGGCGATATCCCACGGCGACTGGATGCCCTTTTCGGCGCACCGATGCCCTACATGATGAGCTTTCAGGCGTCCCCTCGTGAGGCAGGCCCTGACTTCCAGTTTACCGTACAATTTTATCCCATCATGCGAGATGCCGGACGCCTCAAATACCTCGCCGGTGTCGAACAATTCACGAGTGTGTTCACGGTCGACATTGTGCCGGAGACGGCTGCTGAAAGGCTGCGCGGCCTATGACCAGTCCCCAGAATGCCATCATGCATTCCGCCACGGTGCCTTGCCGGGTCAACCTGATTGGCGAGTGGATCGACTTCAATGGCGGAACAGTCCTGCCCATGGCCCTGGCACCCTCGGTCACGGTCGACATCCAGGCCAACCAGACGACCAGCGATCGCATTTCCTCGGCCCAGTTTGAAGGCGCTCAGGGCGTCGCCATTGATGCGCCCGCCACCCACCACTGGGCCGACTATGTTCGCGGCGCGCTTCAATATGCCCGCAAACAGGCATGGATATCGACCGGGCAGGATGTTCACGTCGAAAGCGCGATTCCGGTCGGCGCGGGGCTTTCCTCCTCAGCGGCGATCATCGTCGCCACACTCAAAGCGGTAAGACCTCCGTCCGCTTCTGTGACGGATACCGATCTGGCCTTTGCTGCCAAGGACATCGAGAACACGTTCATCGGAGTTCCGTGCGGCATCATGGATCAGATGGCAGTCGCGCTGGGAAAGCCTGGCACAGCCTTGGCGCTGGATACACGCGATTGCTCCTATGAACTTCTGGATATGCCTGCTTCGTGGACGATTGTTGTTGCTCATTCCGGTCTCCAGCGGGCCCTGTCGGATGGCCGCTATCGCATGCGACGGGATGAATGCCTGGAAGCGGCGCGCCAAATCGGAACCGAATTCCTTTGCGACGCGAACCCCGATAAGCTGGGCGTGCTGGATCAGGCACTCGCGAGCCGCGCCCGACATGTCATCAGTGAAGGGAAGAGATCTCAGGAAGCGGTCGTGGCTTTGCGCGCTGAAGATCGTGCCCGCTTTGGTCATTTGATGATTGAAAGCCATAACTCCCTGCGCGACGATATGGATGTATCCGTTCCCGGCATTGACCAGCTTGTGGCCGACGCAGTTGACCTCGGAGCAAACGGCGCGCGCATCACAGGCGCAGGTTTTGGCGGCTGTATTGTAGCCTTGGTTGATCCCGCGATTCTTGAGGAATGGTGGAGGGATCTGAAGGCCCGCCATTCGAAGATTGAACGCATTGCCTGAGTCGTGAATACACCGCTTGTCGAAATCAATGCGCTCGGATGGCAGATAGGCTTCGATCCTGCGCGTGGCGGTCAAATCATCCGGTGTGACCTGGAAGGCGAGCCAATACTGAAGCCGGGAATTGCGGGACGCTGGCCGGAAATGCAAGATGCTGGCTGCTTTCCCCTGCTGCCGTTCTCGAACCGCATTTTCGATGGCGCCTTCGATTTTGCAGGCAAAAGTATCCGACTGACGGAACCTTATTTTGCGATGCCGTATGCCTTGCATGGCCATGGCTGGCGTCACGCCTGGCGTGTCGCGGAGTCACGTGCGGACGCGGTGAAAATGGTTTTGGATCACGATGCCGGGAACTGGTTCTGGACCTATCGTGCTGAGCTGTGCTTTTGCGTGGGGCCAGAAGGTTTGACGCTTTCACTCAGCGTGGAGAATTTGAGCGCGGACGCCATGCCGGTCGGCATCGGCTTTCATCCCTACTTTCCGCGCCGGAGCGACACACGCATCAAAACCGATTGCGAAGGCTACTGGATAGCGGACCCGACCGAACCAGGGCTTCCCGTCAGCTGGAGCCCGATTTCACCGGCTGCGGGCTTCAGTAAATCCAGACCGGTTTTGGATGTCGACCTCGACAATTGTTTCACGGGCTGGAACCGACATCTCCAGATCGAATATCCGGACACATCCCTTTTGATTTCACTGCGCGCGAGTGAAACGCTCGGCAATCTGGTCATATACTGCCCTGCCATGCGCAGCGATATCCTTTGCCTTGAGCCCGTATCGCACGCGACGAATGCCATAAATCTGCAAGATCTGCCTGCAGGACAGGCCATGGATCAACTGGCACCGGGCGAGCGTATCAGCGGAGAGATTCTAATTTCAGCGCGATATACGCGTTGATATTCCGACAGGCGTGTCTTGCTGAAGGATGCGGGCGGGAACGGGGCTAGAGAAAATGACGGCGAGAGCCGGGACGGCACGCCCTCACCCGTTCCCCAACCCGGCTGATACGTTCATTCAACCAGATTGATGGGGCATGTCTCCAGGCCATAGTTCAGCAGGCCGCCGCGCTGACGCACGCGCTCGCCGGCAGGCTCCAGGCGGCTGTACCGGTTGAGCAGGCTGTTGATCATTTGCGCCGCTTCATTGCGAGCGATCCCTGCCCCCATACAGTGATGGATACCATGCCCGAACGTGGCCTGCTTGATCATGTTGGGACGCTTGAGGATGAACGCGTTCGGGCGTTCAAAGACAGCGGGATCCCGGTTGGCAGAGGCATGGAAGATCGCAACCCAGTCGCCTTCCCTGATCAGCGCCCCGCCCAATTCATAATCCTGCGTGCAGACCCGGTGAAGCCGCTGGACAGGGCCGTCACGGCGCAGGCTCTCCTCAATAAAGGCGCGGACCAGCGACCGGTCGGCGCGCAGTGTTGCGTACATGTCGGGATCATCCGCCAGCACGTCAATGAGATTGCCGAGCAGATAGCCTGTTGTCTCGGCGCCGGCCACGACGAGTGTCAGGCAGAAGCGCACAACTTCGTCATTGGTCAGCCTGTTGCCCTCGGACTCGGCCTGGATGAAGGCCGACATGAGGTCATCCGGCACCGCCCTGCCCGAAGCAATGTCGGCGTAACGTTGATCGACCGCTGACTGGTAATAATGCCAAAGCTCGACATTACATTGCTGGCGTTCGGCAATGGTGAAATCAGACGTCACCATGAAGGCATTGGCCCATCGCCGGAGCCGGACATAGTCCTCTTCCGGTGTGCCGATCAGTTTGGTCATAACCAGGGCCGGCAGGTTGGGCGCGAGATCACGCATGAAATCCACTTTGCCGGCGCCAACCATGTCGAGCTGTGCCTCGACCGCGGCTTCCATCCAGGGAGCAACATCGCTCATCACCCGTTTCGGGGAAAAGGCCATCTGGGCGATCTTGCGAAGCTCGGCGTGGCGCGGATCGTCATGATTGACCAGCATCAGCGTCGGCGCTTCGGATTTTTCCTGCATGATGTCGCGCGACGAGAAGACGTCGGAACGGCGGCAGACCTCCTGCACGTCGGCGTGCCGCAGCACGACCCAGGCCGGGAACGGCTTGTCCATTCCGGGGATCGTGCCGGGCGGGTAGTCTTCAAGACCGAATTGGATAGGCTTGTCGCGCAGGTGATCGTAGTAGGGATACGGATTCGCCATGACATCCGGGGAATAGAGATCGCGGACATGGAAATCATCGGGAATATTCGGTTTGGCAGTGGTGAGTGTCATCAGTTCTTCTCCCGGGCGAAGTGGCCCAGCCTTGCGCTGGCAACCGGCATGAATGCTGGTGGTTTGGCGTCTGCAGGAATTTGTTGCTTTTGAATTATTGTGTCCTTAGGACCTTTTTGTCACATGGTGGATTTCCTACGTGTTTGGCTTGATGGATTATCGGTGTTTGAAGCCCGATCCGACTTCGCTTATTGTCGAGCGCGTAACAAAGAACCGGAGATCGAATGGACATCTCGAGGCGTAAACAGGCGAGTAATGACTTCCTCGACCTGTTCTTTCCGATCCACTATCTGGTGGGCATGCAGATTGAAGACGCCCTGAAATGCGGTGTGCTTACGCGGCAGCAGGCGTGCCTCCTGTGGACAATCCATACGCGCGGCGTCGATGGACGGAAAATGCGCCGCAAGGACATCGCCAGTGCGCTGGCCTCTTGGTACGAGGTGACGAGTTCGGCGATTTCGAAATCCCTCCGCGCCCTGTCCAAGGCGCCCCTGAACCTGATCACGATGACCGAAGACCCCGAGAATGGCCGGGAAAAATTCGTGACACTCACGCCTCGCGGCGTTCAGTTTGTCGAAAGCATGATGCGCAATGGCAGCGCCTTCCTGGATACGATGGTCGAGCGACTCAGCGATGAAGAGATCAAGGCCGGCGTTCACTTCCTGGCGCGCGTAACAGAAATCCATCACGAGCTGGCTGCAGAGGCGGCGGCCAGGCAGAAACCGAAGCCACGCCGCGCGGCCAAGCCGAAGGAACTGGCCTGAGAATCGGGAGCGGATATCGGCTGCTATTATCATGGCATGACGCTCCCTAGCGCTCAGGCGTGATCAGATTGAAGGCCACATGTGCGGCCTGGGCAGTGTCCTGGAAATCGCGGAACCTGACGACCTGGCCATCCCGAATGGTGAGGATGTGGGCATAGTCCGCAGCATAAAGCCGGCCGGTTGCCTTCAGCACCATGCGCAGGTGACCTGTGACTGCGACTTTGTCGCGCTCAGCGATGAACTCGTCCTGCCTGAATTCCTCGATGTCCACGTCATTGCCGACATGCCCGAAGAAGATCTTGCACTTCTCCTTACCGCGAAAGATTCCGGCAAACGGGATTACGTCCGGCCCGTAGAATTCAATCGTGCAATCATCCGCCATGACGCCGAACAATTTGTCGAAATCGCCTTCGTGCACACCGGCATACCAGGCCTGAGCCGTTTCCAGTGGTGTCCTTGTCATCCTTGATCTCCTCTGGCTGCCACCACTAGAACCGGGTCGACAATTCGATGCCGTATGTGCGCGGCGCCCCTAGGGAGCCGACGAACTCGGCGCCATAGGTCGTCCCGGTCAGGATCTGGTTAGTGAAATAGCTCTCGTCGGAAAGGTTTTCGCCGAACAGCGCGACCTGGTAGCGACCACCGGCAGGTGCATATGTTGCCCGTGCACGGACGACACCGTAGCTGTCCTGCGACGCCGCACTGATATTGAACACAGTGAAGAATATCTCGTCCTGCCAGGCGTAATCCGCCCGTAGCGTGACATCGCCGCCAAAGGCTGCAAAGTCCGCTTGCGCGCCGATATTCATTTTCCATTCCGGGGCGCGTGGCAGTCTCAGGCCAGCGAGGTTGCGCAGGACGGATCCAGGCGCCTGCGTCAGGGGCGCGGGACGGAGCGGCTCTGTCAGTTCGCCTTCGGTGAAGACCGCATCAAGATAGGTCACCGAGCCGTCGATCTGGAACATGTCGCTGAGCAGCGCCGCAAATTCGAGTTCGGCTCCTTTGACTTCTGCCTTGCCGACATTCCGAATGATCGGCTGGTTGGCGATCGAGTCTTGGGCCTGCAGGTTCGTGTAGTCATACATGAAGGCAGCCGCGTTGAGGCGGAAGCGGTTATCGAGCAGCCCGGCCTTGACGCCGCCTTCATAGGCCCAGATTTCCTCAGGCTCATAGGGCGTGCGCTGGCTGGACCCGATATTGTAGCCGCCGCTCTTGAACCCGCGTTGTGCGCTGGCATAGAGAAGCAGATCGTCCGCAGGTGCCCATTCCAGCGCGACTTTTGGCGTGGTGGCGTCAAAGGTGGCTGGACCTTCAACCGGGGCGACCACAAAGCCGAACGGGTCTGGCTGAACGCCATCGCGGCTGTCGCTCACGGCATTCGGGAAGAACAGGATTTCCGGTGCGAAGCGTATGAGTGCGCCGCCCGGCATGGCCGGCAGGAAAGCAAGATCGAAGTGCTGGAACCCGTCGCGCTCTTCCTCTGAATAGCGCACACCGGCCTTTAGCGTCAGCGTGTCGGTCAGGTCGAAGCTGGTATCAATGAAGATGTTGAATGCTTCTGTTTCCTGACGTCCGTTCAGGTGAAGCTCGCAGCATAATGTGCTTTCCGGGATGTTCACCGGGAAAGGCGGCAGCACACCCGCCGTCTGCAGGTCCAGCAGGCCCTGGGTGAGGATCGGCTCCCAGAAATCGCCAAAGATATTGTTCTGGATGGCGTTTTCCTCGGAGAAATAGCCACCGCCGGCGATCCAGCTGAACCGGGCATTCGACGGGGAGGATATCTGGAAGTCGGCATTCCATTGCTCATGGTCTTCGGCACGATGGATGTAGGTGTTGAACGTGTCACCAAGATCAAAGGAGTTCTGGAAATCGGGATTGGAATTCTTGTAACCAGTGATGATCTGAACGTCATGGTCGCCAAGCGCCCAGTCAAGGCGGCCGGTCAGGCCCCACACGGTTGTGGTGTTGAAATAGTCAACAGCCGAATAGATGTCACGTGACCCGGGCGCAGAGACGCGGCCGCTGTTCTTGATGCCGAAATAGGGCAGAGTCTGAGAGCCCTCGCGCGAGGCGAGCCAGCCGGGCACTTCTTCCTGGTAGCCCAGACTCGCGAAGTGAAAGACATTCGCCCGGTCATCGGCTTCGTAATAGTCGCCTGTCAGCGTGAGCATTACGGTTGGCGCCAGATCGAATTCCACCGTGGCGCGGGCCGTGACGTCATGCTTGTCCTCGGCATCGAACGTGCGGTCCGGTTGCGATGGCGGCAGCGCACCGCGCGGCAGGTGGACCGTGGTGAAGCCGCTACGGTCTTCATTCTGGACGGCGAGGCGCGCCCGGACAGCATCATTGAGCGGCCCACTTAGCGCGGCAAACACCTGCATACGGTCAAAATTGCCGACGATGAGGCGCGCATCGCCCGAAAATTCATCGGTTGGCCGCTTGGTGATGATGTTCACGGCGCCGCCGGTGGCGTTGCGCCCATAAAGCGTCCCTTGCGGCCCTCGCAGCACTTCGATCCGTTCCACGTCAAAAAATCCGGGCCCTATGGCAGCAGCGCGCGACAGGTAGACCCCGTCGAGATAGGTTGCTGTGGAACTGTCGGCGCCGGCGACAATGACGGGGGTTCCAATACCGCGAATGAAGATGGATGTATCGCCCTGGTAACTGGAGACCTGAAGACCCGGAACCAGGTCTGCTACATCTTCGACCGACTGGACCGACCGCGCCCGAAGGGCATCATTGTCGAGCGCCGAAACGGACGCGCCGGTATCCTGAATGCTCTCCTCCCGGCGAGTGGCCGTGACCGTAACGGTATTCAGCATACGTGATTCCGACTCTGCTTCCGACGGAGCGGTCGCATCCTGCGCAGCAGCTGAATTCATGACCATGGCAAAGGCACACACCGACACGGTGGCGCAAAGAGCGCGTTTCAACATTATTTCCTCCCGTCCCCCGCGACGCAGGGGTTCATTATCATTGCGCTTAGTTGCCTTTCGTTGATAGTTGTCGTCAAGACCCTTTTTGGAGCGCCAGATTTTCCATTGCGGAAAACGTGAGGGACGGCACACCTGGCCGGCATGTCGAACTGTATTGTTTGCATTGTTTTTGTTATTTTTATTATCATTCGTCAGCGCCATCTATGCGCGCCAACCCGACCTGTTGCCAATTTACCGATAATACTTAAAAGGGTCTTTGAGACCACTTTACTGCCAAAGGAACCAGATCATGTCGGGATATGCCATCAGCGTGAACACCGGAATCGCCCATCTCGTGCTCACACGACCAAAGGCAGGCAACGCGCTTGTTGCCGGATTCTGGAACGGACTGGCTCCCGAGATTGCCGCACTCGACCGAACCGGGAATGTCCGCGCGATGGTTCTGTCATCAGAAGGATCGATTTTCTGCGCAGGTATGGACCTCGGCGAGTTTGCTGGCGGCATCCCCGATCCAGACTCCCCAGCCGCGCGCGAAAGCTTCTACCATCTCGCCTTGTCCCTTCAGGAGACTTTTTCCTGCCTGGAGCGCGCCCGCTTCCCCGTATTTGCAGCCATACAGGGTGCCTGCCTTGGCGCAGGCCTGGAACTCGCCGCAGCATGCGACCTGAGATATGCGTCCAGCGACGCCTATTTCCGGATTGAGGAAGTCAATACCGGTATCATGGCCGATGTCGGCGCCTTGCAACGCCTTCCCAAGATCCTCCCAGAACCTGTCGTCAAGGAAATGGCCTTCCTTGGGCGCTCACTTGGGTCAATAGAGGCCGCAAAGCATGGTTTCGTAGCTGACGTAGCCGATGACGCTGCAGGTGCGCTCCATATGGCCATGACAGCAGCGCAACGAGTCTGCGAAATGGCGCCCGTCGCCATTGCAGGATCCAAGGCGGCCCTGCGATGGGCGCGCGACCATTCTGTTCCGGACGCGCTTGAATGGTCCGCCCGCACCCAATCAGCCCTCTGGAGCACGCAGGATATCGCCGCGTCGCTGCAGGCGCGACGATCAGGCACCTTACCTGAGCACGAACCCCTTTTGCCCAAAGCCAGTATCGGTTTGTGACGCACCGGCATCCCCCGGCCCGAACAGATTCCGGGGCGTGACATCCTGCGCATCGACAGGCCTCTGAGCCACGCCTATGTTCATAGCAAGCCCGAGACGAATGCCTGCCTGAACCGGATATAGTTACCCATGCCTTTGTCCACGAATCCTGACTCTGGCATGACGTTCGCGCCACTGGCTCCTGACCTGAAATGAGCGGCACCCGTCACCTCATTCTCGTTCTCGGCGACCAGCTCACGCCCACCTTGTCCAGCCTTGCCACCGGGGACCCGGAATACGACCGTGTGCTGATGGCAGAGCTTCATGACGAGGCAACCTATGTACGCCATCACAAGAAAAAGATCGCCTTCATCTTTTCCGCGATGCGCCATTTCGCTGAAGAGCTTCGCACAGCTGGCTGGACAGTCGACTATGTCAAGCTGGATGCGCGCGAGAGCCAGGGCAGCTTTTCAGCCCAGGTGACGCAGGCCGTTGCCGAACACCAGCCTGAGCGTATCATCGTCACCGAAGCCGCCGAGTGGCGCGTTTCGCAAATACTGGCAGGCTGGCAGACGCAGCTATCTGTGCCGGTCGACATATTACCGGACGACCGCTTCCTTTGCACGCCTTCCGCATTCAGGGATTGGGCGGAGGGCCGCAAGCAACTACGCATGGAGTATTTCTACCGCGACATGCGTCGCAAGACCGGACTGCTGATGGATGGTGACAAGCCAGCGGGGGGCAAATGGAATTTCGATGCTGAAAACCGCAAGGCGGCAGATGCCAACCTGTTCATGCCCCGCCCCAGCGCTTTTCCGCCCGACGCGATCACACAGGATGTGCAGGCATTGACCGAAGCCCGCTTCGGCAATCATTTCGGCGAACTTGCGCCTTTCTGGTTCGCGGTCACCCGCACCGATGCCGAAGCGGCCTTTAAGGCATTCGTGGAACATGCCTTGCCGCATTTCGGGGATTACCAGGATGCGATGGTGGAGGGGGAACCCTTCCTCTATCATTCGGTCATTGCCCAGTACCTGAACTGCGGATTACTGGATCCGCTGCGCGTATGCCGCCAGGTCGAAGCCGCCTACCGCTCGGGCAAGGCGCCGCTTAACGCAGCCGAAGGGTTTATCCGTCAGGTCATTGGCTGGCGCGAATATGTGCGCGGTATCTACTGGCTAAAAATGCCCGGCTATGACCGCAGCAATTTCCTTGGCCACACACGGCCCCTCCCTGAATTCTACTGGACGGCTGAGACCGGCATGGCCTGCGTCAAAGCCGCTGTGACCCAGACGAGGGATGAGGCCTACGCCCACCATATCCAGCGCCTGATGATCACAGGAAATTTCGCGATGCTGGCCGGTATTGATCCGTATACGTTGCATGAATGGTATCTGAGCGTTTATGCCGACGCTTATGAATGGGTCGAGTTACCCAACACAGTGGGCATGAGCCAGTTTGCCGATGGCGGCCTGCTGGCCTCGAAACCTTATGCAGCCAGCGGCGCCTATATCAACCGCATGTCCAATTACTGCAAGTCCTGCCAGTATGACGTGAAGCAAAGAACCGGAAAGGATGCCTGTCCTTTCAATGCGCTCTATTGGGACTTCATTTCGCGCCATCGCGACAAGATCAGCACCAACCCACGGATGGCTCAGACTGTGCGCACCTATGACAAGTTCAACGCAGCGGAGCAGCAACGCATCCGTGACAGTGCTGCAGACTTTCTGGCAAGCCTGTGACAGACAAACGCCACTCCAAGTCGAATCTGCCTGAGAAGACCTGCGCGGCCTGCGGAAGGCCTTTTGCTTGGCGCAAGAAGTGGGCGCGAGACTGGGACAATGTCAAAACCTGCTCGGAACGCTGCAAAGGTGAGTTACGGCGAAAGACCCGTAAGGGCGAAGAACAGACATGGTCTTGAGGCATTTCAGGCTGGGACGCACCCAGGATTCCTTCAATATTCGGATAACACGATAAAGCAGTAGCAGGCTGTGGACCCTTTCCGCTTGGTATACAGGTAACACCGTGCGCACTGTCTATTGGTTCGCCAAAGTTGCGGGCATGCGACGCAAATTGGCCAATATCGATATACACAAACCTGTATGCGGATATGACGGGTTGCGCCGCTCGATAGATGCCGCAGGCGTTTCCTTGTGGGCGTGGAACGTCGATACCGATGATTTTGCCATGGACCCGCACGGTTTCAAGCTCTGGGATCTATCCCCTGGCCATGACATTACTTCGAGCGCCTGTCCGAAAAGGTCCACCCCGCGGACCGGGACCGGGTGAGAGCCGCCGTCTCAGTCACCATGGCGACTGTCGGCTCATATGAAATCGGCTTCCGCACAATGGTCGGACCGGACGTCAGGTGGATTTCCGTGCACGGATGATGAGATGATCCTGGAATGGAGAAAGGCGTGGTCCCGGGCATCTTTCCCGACATCACGGGCCGCAAGCAAGCGATTGTCAGGCCGAGCCGAGTTCCGTGCACAGCCGACCATTGCCAGCCAAGCAGCCTGCATCGGCGAGGTATATCAGCTCCGCGTAGAACTCCTCAGGCGTCTTTGCTTTGGCGGCGTTATTGTTCTTCTTGCGTTTCTTGCCGTCTGCCACCAGAATTTCCTCGGCGGCTATCCTTTCGGCGTCCAGATAATCATGGGGCCGTTGGCATGTATTATAGTCACTTTACTGCCGACCGGCAGCAATAACAGCCGTCGACTGAGCCCTTGCTGCCGGATTTGCAGCCATAAGCAACACCACAAGCACAAAGCCGATTCTTGCCATAAATGCCTTCTGCCAACTCTCTCCGGCGTGCGTCCCGTCACTTCACTTGAAGTCCCACCCACAAGTTCAGCCACATTGTGTCGTCAGTTGGCGCGCAGGGATTGTATAAACTCGCCATTCCCGCCAAGCTGGCGGAAAATCGGGAGTATGTCGGCCGTGATGCAATTTCAGTATTTCCGCCCGAACGAAACGATCCGCTCGCTGGTCGGAAGCTATTACAACCTGACCATCATGAACGACCTGGCTGATGTCATGCGGGCTGAAATTGCGAATGTCCGGTTCATCATTCGCGGCAATGTTCACTCGGATTTGGGCGGTACCGACGTGAAGGTTCCGGCTGGCAGCGCCGTATTGTGCGGACCGACCTTTCGCTGGAGCAACGTTCGCTTTGAAGCCGGCACTGTGATCTTCGGCGCGGCGATCACCCCCCTCGGGTGGTCGCGCATGCTGAAGGTTTCAGCCGAAACCTATGCTGATAAGCTTGTCCCGCTGGACAACCTTGTCGATAGCAACAACCGCGATCAGATCCGCGCAGTCACGCAAGCGCCTGACGCGGAATCCCGCGTCGTAGCGGCCAATCACTTGTTCGCATCACTTAACGACCCCGAAATATCGGTGAACGAGCGGTTCCTGATGCAAGCAACGCGCTGGATTGTGGATCCGGAACCGAACGAGCTTGACGATCTGCTGTCGGCAACAGACTTGTCAGCGCGCCAGATTGAGCGGCTGTGCAAGATCTATTTTGGCAGTGCACCCAAGAGGCTTCACCGGAAATTCCGGGCCTTGCACTCGGCTAATCGCCTGACCTGGAAACAGCTTACCGACTGGCGCGATATCGCCACGACGGCCTATTTCGATCAGTCACACTTCATCCGCGAGTTCAGGCAGTTCAACGGGCGAACCCCCAGCGAGTTCATCAAGGGCGCACATCTGCTTGTGCGCACGACGCTTGAGGAGCGCCTGCAGATTGATCATGAGTCGCCGTTCAGCCTTGTTGGATAGGGCCATGACCACTGGCCGCAAGGTAGTCTGCTCCGGGATTAACCTGTATTGTACACATAGCGTAAGACGAGACCCGGAGTCTGGGGGACGGGCCATGGGGGCAGAGGCCAAGGGCAGGTCTGATGCGACCTACGCACATCGACAGTGGAATCGATTCCCCATGTAGCTAATGGTGGATTACCGCGTCTTGGTTATTTCGCCACCAAGGACGCCCCCCCTTTTGCCGATCACCGCAACCGATGTTAGTTCAGGAACGTTGAGGCCCCCGAGCGCAGCCCATGCACTGAATGGATTCGGTAAGGGCTTATGGATGGGTCGGTCTCAGTGAGTGTGGTGCTCTCACGAAATGAACGATACCGGGTACGACCATTGCGCGTCGCGGAGAGCCGTGTGCCAGGCGCAACAGTGACCTGCTAGTCACACGCCACGACAAAGCCATCGTGCTCACTCGAAATCAGAGCGCGCGCATTTTCGTAGACTTCCGGGGTCATCAATGCCCGCAATTCGCAGACATTGAAGCTTTCGGGTGCAAACATGGATACGTTTCGCCTGGCCTCGCGCGCCACATCCTCGTCTCCGACGGCTTCGGCCGACAGAGCGCGGACCAGCTCATTCCAGGCAAACAATCCTGTCTTTTCTATTTGCTTCGAGTGCGCCAATGCCCCTTGAAAGTCGCCGTCACGCAGGTAGGTGAAGCTAATGTTTTCAGCCGATCCGCTCTGCTGGTTTTCGGTCTGGCCGAGCGCAATTCTCAATGCGATCGCCTTGTCGAGGCAGGCGCGCGTGAGCTTCATCAAGGTCGATCCGTCTCCAGCATCGCCCGAACCGCATACCCGTTCTGCGAGCGCGCGGGCCGCGTCGACCTCTGCATCAGGCGGCAGGTCTGCGGTCGTGATCAAGACAGTGCCCAGACCGTGAAAGGCATTCATCTGGATCAGCTGTTCAGCAGGATCCGGTGCGTCTTCTGCTGCTGGATCCACCCGGTTGAGGGCGAGGGAATAGTCGCTGAGTGCTTCCCGCGTCCGCCCAAGCTTGCGGTTACACTGAGCACGCCAGTAAAGCGGCTGGAGCCCAAGCGCATCGTCAGTTCCAATCTGCCCCACAGACGCATCCACCGCCTGGCAATCGGCCAGCGCGTAACTCGAGCGCAGGGATGAGGCTTCCATGAAGCTGATCCAGGCGAGGCCCGTCTGCGCAAGTGATCGCAATGCCGGGTCAGTCAGGGCCGCATTGAAGGACTCCTGCGCGAGTTTGAGTTGCTCCGGCAATCCGGCGTCATCTTTCTTGATTTGCGCACCGCTGCGTTCCCAGCCCAGAAGACCTGCGGCGCCTTTCAGCAGGGCCCCCTCGGAGCCACCACCCGGTTTGGCTGACTGTATCTCGATCAATCGCTCATCGGCGAGAGAGTGACGCCCGCGTTCGAGATAGTCTGCAACCACCGGCAGCACCCGGTCGAGCGCCTGCTCCCCCACGGACCCCGCATACATCTGGCGCATTTCATCATACGCCCGGCGGATGGCGGCTTCCTGGGCGGCGACACGATTGTTCTGTTGATCGATATCGCGCCTCATCGTGAATGCATGCCGCTCGAGCCGGTCAGAGTCGGCCGTCAGGCGTTCTGATTTGACCGAAAGTTCTTTGGCAACAACATAATAATAGACGCCAAGCCCCGCCGACATCATGACGACGAGAACAAGCGTCGTAATGCCGGCAACAAGTATATGCCTGAGGCCACGTTGCTCGCGCGATACGAGTTCGATCAATTGCCGATCAGCTGAGTCCGACATGGTTCCGTCCTATGCTACGATTGACCCAACCATGTCCAACAGGAGACTTCGCTTCTTCTTGCTCGCGCACTGGAGTTCACGGACAAAACCTTCGAAGAGCTTGTAGCGCTTAGCCTGCGCAGCATAGAGCGAGCGATCAATCGAGTTGATGCAATTGTGCGCCGCACACCAGCTGGCAAAAAAACCAATCATCGCAGCGGACAGCGGCGCGAGCACCTGCAGGATCATGGGAGAGGCCCGGTCATCTCCACCTGGCGTGCTGGCGATAAAGGAAAAACCAATAACGCCCATCGCGCAGAGCAGGAGCACAAAGCTGAAGACGAACATGCCAAAGCATAGCGACCGGATATGACAATGACCCTTGCGCTCCTGCTGAAGGATCGCTGCGAGGACTGCGATATCCCCTTCTTCCGCCTCTTGTCCATTCGACGCTGGTATCATCCTCGTTTACCCAATCAGATACACTTCATCCCGCTTCAGCCTCAAAACTTTAAGTCCAAATACTGGACAGAAAGCCTAATCTCTCTGAATGCTCAGTCCTGCCAACCCGGCGGCGCTGATGCTGCATCAATAACGGTTTTTCAGCATTATGACGGTTAGCACCTGCTTTGCCTTCTCGGCATCGAGGCGCATCAATGCCGTTACTTGATTGAGAAAGTCAGCCTCAGCCTGACGAAGTTCGCCATCCGCCAGCACAATGTCAACGCAGTGAGCGAATACAGACAGACGCATTTCGTTTGGCAGGGAACCGCAGGCTTCCTTGAGACCTTCTGGGCGAGCCTGCAACCGTTCATTCACGATCGCGTTGACCTTCGCGAGTTCAGCCTGATCGAGGCGTTTCATTGTGCGCGAACGCATGACCAGCGCAGCGATTTCCTGACGCTCTTCAGGGGCTAATTCGCCATCGGCAAAGGCTGCCGACAGAATGAGGGCCATGTAGGCTTCCGGAATGCTCCAGTCGGTGTCCGGCGGGAACCCCTCGCCCCAGATGTCATTGAGATCAAGGGGCTTTTCCTTCTCTGTCGTTGTCGGCGCGAAGATGATTTGTACGTCGCTCATGTCGGTCTTCCTGGTTGTTGTATCTCAGCCGTCGCCAAGCTGCGACACACTGATTGGTCTGTATTCTATTGCGGCGTTCCGGAAATCGTACCCTCGACCGGCTTCGGCTTGACCGGGCGCGGGCCAATGACTTTTACCTTGTGTGCCCTGAGGGCGTCGACGTGTTTCTGAAGAATCTCGATGGCCGCATCGTCCCATGTTTCCGGGATCGTCTTCAACTCGGCAGGTATTGGTGCACCGCCCCTGCGCTGATCCGCCAGTAACTCTTCGATTTCCGTAATCAGCGCAGCACTCTCCCCTACGAGCCGGCCAATATTTTCATTAAACATTTCCTGGCTATCGCCAATTGTCTCGACCTCGACACGCAGTGCATCGCGGTCAGCGGTAAGCGCTGCGATCTGAGAGTTAAAGTCGGCCGTCATCGCCTCGCCGCTCTTCGCTTCGATCGTATCAAGCTGGGTCTGCAATTGTTGCACCTGGCCGGTACTCTGCCAAACAAGGTAGCCAAGCCCGGCGCAAGGCACGAGCATAAAGAGGAAAATCAGAATGGGTACGACAGACCCGCTCCGGTTCTTTGAAAACTGTGCATCAATGACCGGCGCCTGTGGCGGGGGAAAAAGTGTCCGCTCCTCGAACACTGTTGGCATGCTTCCACGTGGAAGCCCCTCAGACCTGACGATGTTCATTTTTGTTCACTCCTGAAATATCTTGCACTAACGCGTGCATGCTCCAACCTGGAAAAAATCAAACTGACTTGCAGCGGCATTCACATCGGCTGGCGGCAAAGCAAGGTTCACTGACGCGCCGTTGCACGCAATCGCCTTCGCCCTGCCAAACTCAAGCAAGGTCGCGATCGACATTGCTGTTGGCGCTCTGGGCCAATCGCTCTCGAAAACCGTTACAGGTGTACCAGCCGCAGGCTGGCCAATGAGGCCCTTGCCCTGAATGAATGCGCTCTGGGCTTCATCGCGCAAGGCGTTCCGCCGTGACATTGGTGCCGTTTGCGCGATCCGCAGATAATACATTCCAAGAAGAAACTGGCCATCCGCGCCGCCAATGCCTGAACACCAGCTTGCATTGCCCGGATCTGCTGCAGTTGGCTTGAAGGTCACAATATAGGACAGGCACGCCGCCTTTTTGTAGCGAATCTCGGAACCATCCAGTGAAACTGCATCCCGGGCGTATTTGATGCCGGCTGCGCTGGTCTGCGCACGTGTGCCTGAGCTTGCTTTCAATGCCTCTGCGCGGCCAAGTTCGTAGAAGGCTTCGGCACGCTCTTTCTCGCGGCCAACGGATGGGGGGCCATTTGGCCCGCCGGTGGCGTTCACCACGTTCAGGAACGCCGTGTTTGCCCCCGCCCAGTTCGCGGGCGGTGCAAGATGAAGCCGCCCAACTTTCAGCGAGGCCTCAATCAGCGACGGCTGGGCGGCCAGTGCCGCATTCAAAAGACTGAGCGCAATGTCCTTACGCAACCCGCTTGTCGCAGATCGCGTTTCGTAAAGAGCCATGATCGCCTCAGCGACGTTGCGCCGATCTTCCATCGTAGGCAGCGCATTCGTCTTCTGCAGAAACAGAGGCCCAACCGGCGACTGCCAGTCCGCAGCAATCCAGTCCGTATAGGCCAGCTTCATCGCGACATATTGCCGGTAAGCCTCGCTCGCCCGGTCAGGCTGGGTTGCTTTCAGTGCGTTCGCCAGCAGCAACTGCGCATTTGCATTACCACCGCTTCCACTTGCAGCCTGCGCGTAGGCGTCAACAGAGCCCTGTTTGTAGAGCAGTATGTTGCTGTCTCCCGGATTTACCTTGGCCAGTTCCGTAGCTGCCACAGAGAGCGATTCCCCAAGCCCAAGGAAGACAAGGGTCTGGTCCGCCCCAGTGAGCCCCTTGGCCGTCTCAAATGCGTTGCGCGCAGACAAGCAATCAGTCACTCGTTGCGCTGGCGTTGTCGTCGCATCACGGCAAAGCTGCAAATAGGATTGGCCCAGACCCATGTGCGCCCGCCCGCTGTCGGGCTTGGCGACAAGGGCAACAGTATAATATTTGACTGCCTGGGCGAGAGACATGCCGCCCCGCGCACGATTTTCGTCTGCGATGCTCAGTGCCAGCGCTTCGAGCGCCGTTGCAGCATTTGCCTTGCGTTCAGCGCGTCGGCTGCTGAGCACCGTCTTGTAGTCTTCGATGGCCATATCGGTATCGGCCAATTGTCCCCGAGACTGATAAAGCGCGCCACGGCGGAAATAGAATTCATTGTACCGCCAGTCGCCCTGTGCAGACCCGCGGGAGGCGAAAGGCGCCGCAATGTCTTCGCTTGCCAGCTGCGTCAGTGCCTTGCTGCGGCAATCCTGCTGGCTTGAGCACACATTGGTCGCGATGAAAGGCACAGCATTTGCGAGCCCCTCCAGTGCGCTTGCATAGGCAAGCGACCGGTCAAAGCGAAACCCCGTAAGGGGCGCCTTTTGCCACTTCCTCCATTCCTTCTTGCTGAATCCCAGTGTTGCCCGGTCAGGGCTCAGCAGAGCTGCGTCAGTCAACCTGTTGAAGGACGTATTCAAAAGCTCAGCCGCTTTGGCGAATTGACTGGTGGAATTGCTCGCGCCGTGAGCCTGGTTCAGATAGGCACGCGCGGCATTGAATGACGCAATGCCCGCCTCATAACCCTTCAAACTGGGGCTCGCTGCCACCCCCTCGCACTGCTGGCTGATTGACGATTCAGGGGCAGCGATCTCGAGGCAACCTGCCGTTGACGGCGCAGCATAGGCAGGCATCGCAAGCGCGAACAAAAGTCCGAGCATCGCAATCCCGATATGCACTTGTCCCACGTCTCGTTCGCACTTGGTCACCGGAATTCCCCCTCTGGCTACCTTGCGCTAACCATAATGGCTGAGTGCGCACCAAGGTCAACGCAAAACTCCAAATGCGACAAAAACCAGCTCAGAATGCCTCTTCAGGGTCTATCCGAAGCAGACTCGACTGGTCCTGCTACGCTAATGTGACGCCATTTTTCGCCGCCAGCAGGCAATGGCGAGAAAGCCATCAAGCTGAAATTGACTGAATATCGTACGGTCTGGCGCGGCCTGAAGGGAGATAAAGAATTGCAAGCGAGAAGTACAAGTAACTCGTTCCCGACAATCGACGGCACGCGTTTGACCCGCCGCGCCAGACGTAGAGTTTCAGAACGAATACCGGCTAGGAGACACTCCAAAGGCCCTCTGGAACATCGCGCAGAATGCGCTCGCGCTGTCATAGCCCACATCCATTGCGACACTGGTGACGCTAGCCCCTGTCGAGAGCAGCGACAACGCCTCGAGCAGACGCACCTGCTGGCGCCAAAGCGCCACGCCCATGCCCGTTTCCCGTTTGAAGGCGCGCGTGAAGCTGCGCCGGCTCATGCCCGCAATATCAGCCCATTGGTCAATGTCGCGCTGGTCAGCTGGATGCTCGATGATCTCCCTGCATACCCGGACGAGGCGCGGGTCCATCGGCATTGGTGCCGCATAAGGGACTTTTGGGGACGCCAACAGCTCGCTGAAAAGGAGACTGACAATCTGCCCCTCCCGGCCGTGAAGGTCGTACTCATGTTCGAACTGTGTAACCTCAAGGATCAGGGCCCGGAGCAGCTGGCCATCCTCAACAATATGACAGTCCGGATCGTCTCGCTCGTACCTTGGATCAATATAGAGCGTGCGCAGCGATACCGCCCCACGGCAGGATACTTCATGCTCCACCAGGCTTGGAATCCACACGGCGCGTTGAGGCGGAATGACGAAGCTCGTCTTGTCCGTGACAACAGACATCACACCAGAGCACGCATAGAGCAGCTGAATACGCTCGTGAGAATGCGCCGCATCGACGAATCCAGACGGATATTCATCCGCCAGGGCCACAACGGGACGACGGCCGAGATCGAGCTGATGGGTGCTTTTCATCCTGTCCTTTCGGGACTGCATAACACCCGTTGATGATGTCACCGTCCCTTCCTGTGACAAGATTATGACTGATTTAGTGGCCCAAATCAGCAAAAATATGACCTGCATGAACGCCGTGGGCCAATATAAAGGCAGCCAATGCTCGAAGCCTGACCGAAACGATCACCCCAGCGGTGTGAAACGATACCGTCAGTGGGTCAATGAGAAGCTGACCCCTGCCGCAATCCCTGAAGTGGTGAAGGAGGTGACACTACCGCGCTCGATGCGGCGCGCGAAGGCGTCTTCATCCGCAACATCCGCACGCGCGAACAATCCCAATTCAATAAAGTTCGACACCGGACGCGTAGCGCCGAGCTCAACCCCGCCATAGGAGCGATGGGCAGACCCGTCACCCGGATGAACAAACCCGCGCGGCCAATCGCGTAGAGGCTCCATGAACCAGCATCCCATTCGGGTCCTGCGGACAATTCCAGCCCCCGGTCTTCGATGTCGACGTCATAAAAGCCAATCAGTGTGGGTACCAATGGCACATCAAGTGTCACAGCACCCGCGAGCTCCACGCTCGACTCGGCATCTTCCCCCGGAAATGTCAGCAAATTGACCGAAGCATCAGCGCTATAACCGCGCCCCTCCCAGGCAACGCCCAGTGTATAGTCTGCTTCGTCATCAAAAGCTTCCTGTTCACCGCCAAAGGGAAGCAAACGATAGAACGCGCCGTAAACAGTCGCTTCCTGCACGTCCATCTCAACGCCAGCACCAAATTCCAGAACCTCACGCCCGATCTGCTCACCCCGATCATGCAGCGCCGAAACGGTGCCCACATCCACAAACACACGTCTCTCGCTTGCTTCGGCGACGAGCGGCGGAAAAGTCAGGAGGGTCGTCGCAGACAATAGGGTTCGTGTAAGGGTCACTTTCGTTACTCCTGAAGGCATTTGTTGAAATTTCATTTGCGGTGGCAACCGCGTTACTGGCTCGCCGCCCCATCCGCTTCAGCGAGTGTCTCTGGCTGATAAAGCCGTCCGTTTTTCATTACATACCGGATATCGAGCGTGTTCCTTATATCCGCCAACGGATTTGTATTGAGGATCACGAGATCGGCGAATTTTCCCGTTTCGAGACTGCCAAGTGCGGTATCGCGCGCAATCGTCCTGGCGCTGCCCATGGTCGCCGCCCAGAGAGCTTCGCCAGGCGTCCACCCGCTCTCAACGTAGGCCTGAATCTCCCATTGAGTGCCCAGGCCGGGAACGTCTCCATGCGCGCCAAGACCGACCAGCCCACCGGCGCGATGAACCGTCAGGCTGCTGGCACCTACTTTGCCGAACGTATAGTCACAGAGCGGCGCCGCCGGTACATTCCGGAACCGCATCTCACGAAACCATTCGGGAACAAAACTGGCATACTTTTCATTATTAAATGCATCTTCGCGCGCGATGAAAACACGGTCTGCTGGCAACCCGCCATGCGTGATCATCAGTGTCAGGGTACTGCTGGTTCCGCTCCGGGCCAGAAGTTCCACGAAATCCCTGTGCTGGTCTATCGGCGGAATACCGTGTTCAACGCCCGAAAACCCATCCAGAATAGCCGTCAGGCCAAACCGGTAGGAAAGCGCGCCTTCTGTTGTTGCTGAAAGCCCAATTTCATTGGCCGCCTCAGCCACCCACTGGCGCACCCGGCGATTGCCTGTGCGATACTGTTTGAGATTCGAAACCCGGTAATAGTCACGGTAGCGGCGAAGGACCGCGACAACTTCATCCTTTGACCGGAAGTCGTTGAAGTCAAAGATCGCAGGGCCGGTTGTAAAGAGACGCGATCCAACTACATCACCGGCCTCAATCAGATCCTGATAGGTAAGCATGTCGATAGAAAGCGACGAAGGATCAAACAAGGTCGTCACCCCGAAAGCCAGATTGGCCTTCAATCCCCATACATCGAAATCGAGAACATCCCGGCGAATGTCCGCGACATGGTAATGCGCGTCGATCAAACCCGGAATGACATAAGCGCCAGATACATCGACGACCAGGACATTATCCTCAGCCCCAATCTCTCCGGCCTGCGCGATCCTGGCGATGCGGCCATTCTCGATGAGGATGTCATGATTTACCAGGACTGTTCCGGGTGCCGCGCGGTCACTCATCGGCACGACATTTGCGCCGATCAGAAGCACGCGGCCCTTCGACCGATCGCGCTCTGCCATTATCGCAATATCGACGCGGCTAGCCCCCGTCTCCGCGCTACCTCGCTCAAAAGCTACATCCTCCAGGCGTATGCGGCGCAGCGTAGCGCCAAGCGACCAGTAGATGTCCTGCCCGTCTTCACTCCATCCAAAATAATCCGCACCGATATTCGTCAACTGAACATGCATCCCGGTAGGGTTAGACAGGTCAAACACCTCTCCGGGGATGGCGATGCGATAGAGATGCAGCTGCTGGGCAATCTGCGCCAGTGCCCACTGACCATCGGGTGAAACACGCAGATCATCGGCGGCCGCTGATCCTTCAGAAAAGTACCAGCCCGGCCCGACAGCTTGCGTCACCACACGGCGCGCGCCATCAGCCAAAGAAATGGCCTCAACACCGTCGCCAGTGTTGATCAGAACCTCATCGGGATTTGAAGCGAAATGCGGCGTACCACCCATACGGCCAGTGGCAAACACGCGCGCCCCCGATCCATCGAGCGGCATCAGCACCAACTCGGCCTCGCGCCACTGACCATATTCCATATAGGTCCGCCGTCGCGTTTCAGCTGGCGAGCGCACGACCACAATCGAACGCCCATCAGGCGTGAAAACAGGGTGCGTATAAAAGGCAGAATCGGAACTTAGCGTGCGCGCGAACCGTCCATCAGGTGTCGCGATCCAGACATCGCCACCGGCTTCCTTCGACCAGCTCACAAAGGCGAGCGCAGACCCATCCTCAGACCAGGAAGGATGGTAGCCTGTGACGCCTGGCGGACGCACAGGCTGCGGCTGGCCGCCATCGAGCGCCTTCAAGAACAACCGCCCCAGCGCGGTGAAGGCGAGGGTCTTGCCATCAGGCGAGAGTTCCGGCGACTGGATCAGTCGCGCGCGGACTGGCCCTTCTTCGATGATTGCCGGATGCCGCCCCAGCGGCCCGAGCTTCTGCGATACATCGGCCGTGAACGGAACTGTTTGAGCCTCTCCGCTCTTCAGCATCACACGGTCAATTCGCCCCTGCCGGTTGACATATATGGCCTTCCCGTCTGACGAAAAATCATAACGCGCAATGGCATCATTCGTCAGCCCCGCAAGGATCATGTCCGGGTCAATTTCAGCGAGCGTACGCAACACACTGCTTCCCAGATGCTTCACTTTGAGCTGAGTCACGCCCTCGCGGCGCTCTCCAAACACGAGATATTGGCCATCCGGTGAGATGGCCGGCCGGAAGTTCGGCACTGTGCTTTCACCTTCCACGCCTGCAGGCACGATAACCGTCTCTTCACCCGTCTCCGGATCAAACCGTGTAATGCCCCAGGCCGATAGTGCATTGAATTCCGGGTCACCCTCAGAAAGCGAGGCCAGATAAATGGTGTTTCCATCCGGTGAAAATCGAGCACCCAGCGAGTTAATACTCGTATCGCTGCCGTTCTCGGCCCGCGTAGAGCGCAGAACTTCGCCCATATCGCCAACTATGGGCAGGAACTGCCACAACTCATAGGCATTTCGATCCGCCCAATAGCGCGTAACGATGATGCTTTGCCCATCCGGTGCCCATTCCGGTGATATGAATACAGGATTGTCGTCATACAGACTTATCTGGCGAAGATTGTTGCCATCCGCGTCCATAAGCCAGAGATTCTCAGCGCCGGAGCGGTCACTGACAAACAGGATCGTCTCACCATCGGGCGACCAGACCGGCTGGCCATCGAACGCCATGCCCGAAGTAAGCCTCATCGACTTGCCACCCGTCACTGGCAGCGTGTAGATATCCCCCAGCATATCGAACACCAGCATGTCGCCCTTTGGAGACACATCCAGTGACAACAGAGAGCCTTCATCTGTGTCGAAGGAGATCGCGCGCACCGGCTGCATCGGCAGCGCCTGACCGGGCTTACCCAAAAGCTTGTCCCGTTTGCCTGTGATGCCAGCTGTAGCAGAAGGAGCGTCTTCAAACATCGGATCTGCCTCCTGCGTCGGCGTAGCGCAGGAGGACAGACCTATGAAGAGTGCCGCAGCCATCAGGCTCGCACGGAACGAAGCGATGCTTCGGCACCCTCCTGGCTTTATACGAAACATTCGGTATCCATACCGTTTGCAGATCAAAACTTGCGCGTTACCGTCGCAATAACCTGGCGACCGGCACCATAGGTGCAGCCAGCCGGGCCAGAGCAACGCGCCACATACTCTTCATCGAAAATGTTCGAGCCATTGATAGCAAAGCGCCAATCCTGAGTGTCATAGCGGATGATTGCATCGAACAGCGTCGACGCTTCGCCCGTATAGATCACCGGCGCGAACGGGCCGGGCAAACCACCCTGGCTTTCGCTTGTGTAGCGCACGCCACCGCCAATACCGAAGCCGGCAAACATGCCGCTCTTGACTGTGTAATCCACAAAGAGCGAGGCTTTCTGCTCAGGTGTCACTGGCAGTTCGGCCCCCACTTCCTGAGGCGTGGAGCTTTCGACCACTTCGCTATCGGTGAGGCTGAGCGACGCATTGATCGAGAGCTGGTCATTGATCCGGCTGACGAGCTCAAACTCGACCCCATTGACCTCGACCTCGCCCGTCTGCGTACCAAACACAGGCGTGACAGAAGGCGCCGTGCTGACGACATTCTGCTGCTTGATCTGGTAGGCTGCTGCCGTAAGGAACAGTTTGTAACCATCCGGCAGACCGCGCGCGTCATACTTTACACCCGCCTCGACCTGTTCGCCTTCGCTCGGCTCAAATTCCTGACTGGTGACCGAGTCGATGCCCAGAACAGGCTCGAACGATGTCGCATAGCTGATATAGGGCGCGACGCCATTGTCAAAAATGTAATTGCCGCCAATCCGGTAGGTTAGCGCATCCTGTTCCTGCTCCGCACTCGTCGTGTTATTCTCAACGGTTACCCAATCCTGCCGCGCACTGGCGGTCAGGAAGAATTTCCCAAAGCCAATATGGTCCTGAACGTAGATGCCCGTCTGCTTCAAGGTCTGGTTGTTGAAGGCAGACGGATATCCAGGCTCCAGCGTCGCCTGTACCGGATAGACAGGATTGAACAGATCGATCTGACCCGCAAAGATAAACCCGAAATCCGCCTTGTTCTCCACACGCCGGTAATCAATACCGCCAATGATATCATGCGTAATGCCGCCTGAATCGAGCGAAATGTCGAACCGGTTGTCCGTCGTCAGGCTTTCAACCGATTCCCTGTAGGAGAAGTTGTACTGCTGAACCGTGCGGTAGTCGTCCGGGGTGCCATCGAAATCAGCATCGACCAGCCCGCCGCCACCATAAATTCCGGTGGGGGTCTCTTCTTCATACTCGCTGACTTTCAGGTTCGAGATGAAAGTCACCCCATCAGAGAGCGCGTGAGAAAATTCGTAGCCCGCACCCCATTGATCACGCTCGAAAAGGTTGTTCGGGTCGCCAAGATTGGTCGAAGGGTCAATCTTTCCCAGAGGGTTGGGCAGCAATGTACCGTAAACGGGCAAGAAGCCGTTGGTGTCACCCCGGACTTCATCAGACTGGAAATAGCCAAGCCCGGTCAGCTTGGTCGCCGGGCTAATCTCCCAGGCGACCGCCGGGGCCACGAGAAGGCGTTCGGCAGACACATCATCGCGCTCCGCACCGCGATCAAGATACAACCCGGTCAGCGAGTAGCTTACCGTTTCACTCAGCGGACCATGAACCGTTCCTGCGACCTGCTTGTAATCTTCTGTACCGAGTTTCGCCTGCACTTCACCGCCAAACGCGTCACTCGGGCGCCGAGAAATCTGGTTATAGAGGCCGCCTGGAGGAGAGCTACCATATAGCGCTGAAGCTGGCCCTTTGAGCACATCAAAGGAGTCAAAGGCGTAAAGGTCGAGACCAACGCTCTGGATGGAGGTCGAAACAGGTGCAGCCAGACCATCAATATACTGTTTCGGCGTAAAGCCGCGCACGGTCACGAAGTCAAAGCGCAGGTCCGGGCCATAATTCTCGCCGAATGCCCCTGCGGTGTAGCGCACCGCCTGCTGGGCATCGATGAAGGCCAGCAGGTCTATCTGGTCGCGCGTGATGATGGACACCGACTGGGGTGTCTCGATCAGCGGAATGTTGGCTTTATTGGCCGTCCCACCATCTTCCGCAACATATTCAGGCGCAATAACAATGATGGTTTCCTGAATACTCGCTGCATCTTCACCTGCTTCCTGGGCAAGCGCCGTGGGCGCAAGTGCCGAGAGGCTTGCTGCCGCGCCGAGAAGCGTGGCCTTGAAAAATTTTCCATTTGCCGATTGGCGTTGTCTTGGCACCATGACTTGCACCCCTGCTGCGTCTTGGTTCGCCCAATGCGAACCATGTATCGAATAGCATTTCATGGAAAGTTTGTATTTCGGCTTTGGGTCTGGAACTGTCCCTAATTGGCCAAACTGTGCCTTCCAGCAGTTCAAATAGCGCTGGCGGACCCGATTGAGGCAATTTTAGACCCGGCACGTTATGGCTGTTTCCCGCAGACCCACCTATCGTCCCTATTGGAAGAGTGCGGGAGAGGCTACCCATGGCGAGCGTGGCAACCAAGAATACGTGGCTGATACTGCATCGCTGGTTCGGCATTATAACGGCGCTGTTCCTCTTCGTCGCCGCCGTTACTGGCAGCGTGCTAACCGCGCGCGCCACAATTGACCGGTGGGCCAATGACGACCTTTTCACCTACACTGGCGAGGCCTCAGACCGCCTCGCCCCCATCGATGCGGTCGCCCTCTATGAAGCGGCTAACCCTGGCATCCAGGTCACGGGTTTCCCACTGAGTTCTGATGACACGGAAAACATTGTCATCACCGTCGCTCCCAAGCCGGGGGAAGCCGCGCTGGCCTATGACGAAGTGTTTTTGAACCCGGCCAGCGGCGAGGCTACCGGCACGCGAAGCACTGATCCCGGCCTATCGAATCGCCAGATCATTCCCTTGATACTTGAACTCCATTATAACCTTCTGGTCGGTGATGTCGGCCGCATATTCATGGGCTTTGTGGCTATCGGCTGGCTGATCAGCTCGGGTATCGGCCTCTATCTCACTCTTCCCCGCAAAGGTCCCTTCTTCAAGAATTGGCGGCCAGCATGGACCTACAGCCCAAAGCGCAGCCTTGCGCGCCAGATGCTCGACATCCACCGCGCCAGCGCGCTCTGGCTATTCCCGTTCCTGTTCATCCTCGCCTTTACATCCGTAACATTGAACTTCTTCAGCGAATTCTGGGACCCGTTCGCCACCACGATCGCTCCGCTTGAAAAGTCGTTGTTCCATCTTGATGCGCCCTATCCGGAAGGCGCTGTTCCCGTGCTGACTTATGCCGATGCCTTGGCCCTCGCCGAATCGCAAGCAGCTGCCGTGGGCACCGAGTGGAAACCCGCAACCATGCTGTATTACCAGAACTGGAACCTCTACGGCACGACCTTCAGTGATACGGGGGACCTGAACTACAAGTATCTTGGACCGATTTATCATTACTTCGACGCCGTCAGTGGCGACTGGGTTCATGAAGTCAATCCCTATACGGATAGTGCGGGCCTGGTCATGATCCGGTCCGTCTATCCGCTTCACTCCGGTGAAATCGGCGGCTGGCTCACTGTCTTTTTTGTGTTTGTTCTCGGTCTTGCGACGGCAGAGCAGTGCTTCACGGGCATCTGGCTCTGGCTAAAGAGGCGCGGACCGCGTGTGGCAGCCAAAAAGAAAACTCACAGCTCCGCCTCGGGCAAAGCCTGATCCGCCTTTCATCCTGGGCGGGAACGCCCAGCAGCCTACATCCACAGAAGAGCATTTTCATATGAGCGTTTCGCCTTTGTCCCGCGCAGATGACATAGATCCCGACGTGCGCAGCTTTATCGAGCGCACCAGCGCGGACTTTGCTGCCCTGTCCACTGTCGCCCCGCCCACCAACATTACCCGCCAGCGGGAAATTGCCGAACAAGTGCGTGCTCCATGGGCGAGCGGAGGACCGGACATGGCGGAAACCCGCATGGTTCAGGTCGCCCCCGATGGCGTGCGCGCCCGCATTTACATTCCGGCCGCTGGTGCGGGCAAAGGCACGCTGATCTACCTTCATGGAGGCGGCTGGACCTTGTTCAGTATCGACACCCATGACCGGCTGATGCGCGAATATGCCGAGCGAATAGGCTGCGCTGTTGTCGGGCTTGATTACTCCCTCTCACCCGAACACCGCTTTCCTCGTGCGCTGGACGATGTTGATGCCTGTATCCACTGGCTACGCAGAAATGGCACCGTGTACGGCCTCTCGGTTGACCGCATAGCGATCGGCGGGGATTCTGCGGGCGGAAACCTCGCGCTTTCGACCGCGCTGCGTCTGCGGGATCGCGGCGAGAATCTCCCTGCCGCCCTTCTCCTCAATTATGCCGCCCTAGATACCGAACCGCGTCCGTCCTACACGCGCTATGATGGCGAACCCTACATGCTCAACATTGATGAGATGCTCGACTTCTGGATCAATTATCTTGGTAAGCCGACGATTGACGATCCTTATGCTCGCCCTCTGCTGGCTGATTTCACAGGCCTTCCGCCGGTGCATCTCTGCGTTGCTGAATGCGATATTCTCGCCGACCAGAACATCGAACTCGCTGATCGCCTCAAAACTGCCGGAGTCGAGGTTTCCTCCGTCGTTTACCGGGGGGCAACCCATTCCTTCCTCGAAGCTGTCAGTATTTCGGAATGCGCAAGCCGCGCGATCCAGGATGCGTCCGACTGGCTGGCAAGATTCCTTCGCGCATGAGCGCTCGGTTCACAGACGTCCCTAACGCTGACATCCTCCGCTTCACGGCAGAGAACCCGCTCGCATGGATCGTACCCCATTCAGAGCCGGCCGACGCGATCCTGATGCCGCTTCTGGTGGAGACAGACAGTGCGGACCTGCCCAAGACACTGCTTGGTCACCTGCCGCGCTCAGGCCGCCTGGTCTCTCAGCTTTCAACAGACCCGCGCACCACCTGCCTTTTTCTCGGGCCCCACGCTTACATTCCTCCCGGCTGGATATCCAAATCGGGATGGGCGCCCACCTGGAATTTCGTCTCCCTGAAGATTACCGGCACGACTGTCCTCGACGACACCCTCACCGAAGACGCTGTCCGAGCGCTTGTCGCGCATATGGAAACCTCCTCCGGATCAAGATGGACCGTCGACCGGGTCGGTCCGCGTTTCGAAACGCTCCTTCAGGGCATCATCGGTTTTCGAATCCAGATTGACACGCTCGTGCCTCGCTTCAAGACCGCACAGGACGAGTCCGATACATCCCGGACCGAACTCCACGCCCGCCTAGAAGGCCACCCCCTCCAATCCTGGATGGACAATATTTGACCTGGCACGTGCAATGGATTGCTCCCAATTGTCCCGGCCTGTCCGGACACAGAAGCTAATTTGGCCCAATCACGCAACTCATCGTCCCTGCATGGATCGCCTGTCGCCGCAATCGCTGCTAGTCTCCTCTGAGAAGAGGGAGACACCCATGACCCTTCCCAAGACGCAGTTTGACGATGGAATTGTCCACTGCTCGCTCGAAGACAACGCAGGTGGCACGTCGGGCCTATTGTGCTGGTCTCCCTCATGTACAGCGACGCAGATTAGCTTTCCGCCTGCGCGCCACACCCAACCGCACCCGACAATATGATGGACGCCCTCCGCGATGTCCTTTCGATTTTTGGAGAGTGGCTGATCGGCGTGGTCTTCACTGCGATCCCTGTCTTCGGGGTCGAGGTAAACCTGATCGTCCTCTGGCTATTTGCGGGCATGGTGTTCTTCACGCTCCGGCTAGGCTTCCTCAACCTGCGCGGCTTTGGCACATCCCTCTCCATTCTCCGGGGCCGGAATTACGACCCCACTGCGCCGGGTGAAATGACGCCTTTCCAGGCGCTCTCCACGGCGCTTTCAGGCACGGTTGGTCTCGGCAACATAGCGGGCGTTGCTATTGCAATCGCCATGGGCGGGCCTGGCGCGGCCTTCTGGATGGTCGTGGTCGGCTTCTTCGCCATGAGCCTCAAATTCGCGGAAGTCGTCCTTGCCGTGCGCTATCGCACAATCGACGAGACAGGGCGCGTTTCAGGTGGCCCGATGTGGTATCTTAGCCGCGGCCTTGCCGAGAAAGGTCTGCCTCGCCTCGGCAAGGTACTTGGCACGCTCTATGCCGTCTTTGCCCTGGTCGCTTTCATCCAGATCGTGCAGGTCAACCAGTCCTATTCCCAGGTCAGCACTGTGCTTGGCCTGGAGCAAAATACGTCCGCCGCTCTCGGCTATGGCGTGCTGATTGCGTTCCTTGCGGCCATTGTCCTCCTTGGCGGCGCTGCCTCCCTGGCGCGGATCACTTCAAGGCTAACGCCCCTTATGTGCGGGCTCTATCTCGCCGGTGCGCTCATCGTGCTGGCGGCCAACCTCACCGCCATACCAGCTGCACTGGAAACGATTATAATCGAGGCCTTCACGCCTGATGCTGCTGTTGGCGGCCTGATGGGGGCCTTCGTCGCGGGCATGCGCCGCGCAGTCTTCTCAAATGAGGCCGGCATCGGCGCCGCCTCTATCGCCCACGCCGCCGCCAGGACACGCCACCCAGCATCGGAGGGATTCTTCGCCCTGCTGGAGCCCTTCATCGACACGGTGATCGTCTGCTCCGCCACCGCACTCGTTATCGTCACTACCGGCGTCTGGCAGGATGGCCACACGGATATTGCCATGACTTCGGCAGCCTTCGGCACGGTGTCACCCTGGTTCCCGGTGATTCTCGCTGTCGCCGTTTGCCTCTTTGCTTTTTCCACCATACTGGCTGTCGGCTATTACGGCCTTCAGATCTGTGCCTATCTCTTCGGCCCGCGCCCGCTCATCCGTCGGATCTACCTCACCCTATTCTGCGTCCTACTGCCTCTCGGCACGATCGCAGACGTCACGACGGTGCTCAACATCATTGATAGCCTTTTCTTCCTCCTCTCGGTGCCAAACCTCATCGGGCTCTACATCCTCTCTGGTGTTGTCTGCGCTGAGCTGCGCGCCTTTCGCGAGGCACAGTTGGCGAACCGTTGACACAGTCCGGTTCCTGGTCGGCACCCCTGTCTATCTGCGCAAAGAAGAAGCGAAACTATAATCCGTACACTTGTCTCCAAGTCAGGTCTCATGATCTCTCGCGAGATTGCTTTTCAAGCTGCTGACCAGACTTTGAACAATGGTCGAGGCCAAATGCCTCACCTGTTCTACGCCACCGGACCGCCTGAGCATATGACTTGCAAAGCTGGAGCGATAACCTGCTCTATCGACCGATTGGCACTCTGAATAAGGCACATGCTGCCCGATTCTGCGAGGTCGCTTCGCTGCAAATTTTGCCTGCACATCCGGAGATATCCGAATGCAATTGCGCGCTGAAATCATGGCTATAGCATAGTTTTTTTATATCAATATGATTGAATTATACGATTGGAACTATAGCGGCCCCGCATCCAGATCTTGACGATCAATAACGAGCGGCTCGACCGCTCATAAAGGGTAGTTCCAATGATTTCTTCGACACCTCGTTCAATCTATCTGGCGGGAGCTGCGAGCCTTATTGCGCTATCAGCGGCTGGCTGCACGACACCAGATCCTCAGAGCGCGGATACGCCAAGACCCGAGGCGGCCGAAGCGGGCGCTCAGACGGTCATGGCCGATAATTATTCTCCAAAGCCGGATCTGTGCGTTGGGTCGGGGCCGCAAACGCCTCGAGACATTTCGAGCGCCGACGGTCTCAACCCAATCAAGTTCGCAATCGCGCCGGAGCCGGAAACGCTCAATCTCTGCAATATTCACTCTCACACAAATGCCGAACACAAGGCACCAGGCTTTAGCGTTTACGCCGGTGACGGAGCATATGGTGGCTACCAATGCAATGAAACCGCCGAACTGACTGAAGCCGAACTGGCCGATCCAGCCAATGGTGAAGGCGCCTTCAAGGGCGTCAAGCCAGGTGACACGATCGAAGTGCACTGGGTCTACTCGTCATGTGATGTTTCGCCGGGAGAGGGACTCGGTTCCTGCCTGAATGATGCGTGCGAAAATCCGACGCTGCGTGTCGAAGCACAAGCATTTCTCGTGGTGAATGACACTTCGGCGATCAATTTCAATGACTATGTGTACGAGAATACCGTCATCAATGGAGTACACCAGCCAAAGGCCTTGCCGTCAGGAACCGGAACACCCGTGGTCTTCCGCGGATCGACGACCGGTCCAAGTTTTGACCAGTCAACATGTTCACCACTGCAGGTGACCTGGAGCGTTCGCCCCATGTGTGCCCGTCTCGACATAAACTCTCTCAATGAGTGGGCGGCCAATGGCAACACATTCAATGAAACGACCTCTTATGGCGTACGCGCACTCGTGACAGCACCGGAGCTGTTGTCGCCCATAGAATAGGCGCCCTCATCATCGGCCAATCACGGACAGGTCGTTTGACCTGTCCGCACATTTTCTTGGCGTACAGCCGCGGGGTGAGCCAGGTGACGGTTCAGAACCGATCGCCTGGCGAAGGCAGCAGGCCCTGTTTCAAAGGAATGAGATTCAAATAATGTCCCTTGCACCGAAACTGATCTTTTGTTGTTCCTCAATTGTCGTGATGACTGGAATTGCAAGCGCACAGTCCCTCACGGGCAATGTCGGCTCAGCAGGCGTGACTTCGGGCGAACAGGCCGCCGAGTTCCGCCTTGGTATTGATGACACAGGTCTGGCACAGAGCCGAATTCACTACGAACAGGCTTTTTCTGATTGGTACCAGTTGCGAGCAATTGTGTCGCTCAGGCGAGATGACGGCGAAGCATGGGATTATTCTGGATTCACAGTCGAAAACTGGTTCCAATGGGCTGAGGAACAAAGTGATGGAGCAGGCTTTCATGGCGGCCTGCGTCTTGCCTACACATTCGCCGATGGCACCGCCGACGACGAGTTCAGTGTTCGCCTGGCGCTGACTGACCGGTTCGCAAGCAGCTGGGAGTGGCGGGCAAACATCATCGCGGGGTTTGAGACAGGTAATCAGAGAACTGACGGAGCGGACCTTCAAAGCCGTCTCCAGATTACAAAGGCTGTGCCACTTACGCTATTCAACGCCGACAAGTGGCGATTTGGAGCAGAGCTGTTCAGTGAATATGGAAACTCCGAAAACTTCCTTGGCCTGGAAGATCAGGCACACCAGGTTGGTCCTGTCGTCAAGACGACATGGCGCAACGGCATCTACATGCAAGTTGGATTCAGATCTGGCCTCACCGATGGATCCGACGATTACATGGGAAAAGTTTTTGTCGGCCGCGAATTCTAGTTCACCCTCGCGATCCAAGTCACAAAGGAGCCCCCGCCCGGCAGCACATTAAGCGAACGCCAGGCGGGGGGAGGTAGAGATCGCTGCACCTAACGATGCAGGGTCCCGTGCGATCGCGCAGGCGCATGCTGTGAAACAGCGTTGGACCGGGTCTGGGGGAGCTTGGCCCTGCGCTGCGGTTTCGCTTGAGGGAGACAGGGAAACAACATCACAAAGTCTGCGGCAGAAATCATGAGACTATTCTTACACGCAAAGCTGCTTGGCGTACCGCCGGTCTCGCCTCTTGCGCCATTGACGCCGATCAGCGACTTTCGGGCAGTCTTCATTTCTGGCGAGCGCTGAGTTCATGAGAAAATTCTCAGTGTGGCCACCTTGCCCATTCATCCGGGATGGAGGCACTCGGGTTGTCATTTCAGTCTCCTTTTTAACGAGCCATTCATCTGGCTCAGACTTGAAATACATCCAGAGATGCCATAGTTCCAATATTCATATTATCTCAAAACCATAGAAAAAAACTATTTCATGAGACCGACACTCAGACAGATGCAGTACCTGGTGGCGATTGCTGATACAGGAAAATTTGGCGAAGCCGCCAAGGTGACGAATGTCAGCCAACCGAGCATGTCGGCACAGATCGCCGAGATGGAGGCGCAGCTTGGCGCCGTGCTGATCGAGCGCGGTCGCCAACGGGCATTTTTGACACCCATTGGTGAAGAAGTGGTCCGCCGAGCCCGTCTGATCTTGAGGGATGCAGAAGACCTCAAAGCTGTGGTACGCGCCGACGCGCAAGACTTGACGGGCCGTATCAGGCTAGGGGTTCTGCCGACAATTGGTGCATATCTTCTTCCCTCTGTCACGCGTCACCTTCATTTGGATCATCCGGACTTGCGGCTGATCGTGCGGGAAGAGCGCACGATCGATCTTGAGCGCCATCTTCACGATGGACTTTTCGATACGGTTATCTCCACAATTGAAGATCACGCTGATGTAGACCATGAATTTCTGTTCCAGGAAGACCTTTGGATCTGCGCTGCTCCCGATGATCCACTGGCACAGAAGGTGGGCGATATCTCACTGGCTGACCTGCGTGAGCGGACTCTTCTTACACTGGGCTATGGGCATCGCCTCAATCTTATTATCCAGTCGCTGGCTGAGGTATCAGGCGCTTATGTGAATTCCGAATATGAAGGCACAAGCCTGGACGCAATCCGACAGATGGCCGAGATGGGTGTTGGAATTGCCGTATTTCCAAGCCTGTATGCCCTGACGGAAGCACGACGGGATCCTGATCTCATTGTCAGACGCATCAACGATCCTCGCGCAAGTCGTCAAATTTCCCTGATCTGGCGCTCCACATCCCCCTTGTCGGCCCGGTTGCGTTTACTGGCTACGGAACTTCGCGAGACCGCAGGAACCATACTCCATAAGGTAGACGCTCGGCCTAAACGCTAGAGAATTGCCAGCTGCGCAAGGGACGTTCGGCTCCGGAAAAAGATAGCCTGACCGGATCGATATCCGGCAGACTGTGAATTTGAGATGATCGCATGCGCGCGCTAGCCTGATGGGGAGCAAAAGCAATGACTGAAATGAGTATGTTGCTCGACATGCTTTCGGAAATTTCGGATGCGATATCGGACAATGCCAAGAGACAGGCTTCCCAGACCATCCGGTCAGACGCACGAGGGTAATGGATGCATGACGACGACACCTTGTCCACAATATCCAGGAACTCGAAATCGCGCAGCCGCCGGCAATCTGACTTTCTTGATTGAGACTCATTCCACCTACCGCTCATGTTGAAATGGCAGGTATGCAATCGGGATCGTCCTTGCTTATTCTGACAAGACCAACCGGACTTTTTCTGCCATGTCGGACACAGCTGGTTCATCGAAAATGGTGGCATGGGTCGCATCAACCTCCATTTCGATGAAGGGTTTGGAGAGATGCTGTTCCCAACCGAGAGACCGGCCGAGCTGAAGGAAACGCAGATTGGTCCGGCGTGCACGCACAATAACAAGCTGACCATCGTAGGGCTGCGGGAAATAAGCGTCTTGCGCCCGGTGATAGGCATCGCTTACGCGCCAGCTGGCAGCTTCGAGCTCGGTTTCCTCGTGCAGTGGCCCGCTATGCTTTGGAATCAGGGATCCAATCACCGGCAGCTTCTCAAGGCGGGTTTCGATTGCCTCCCGAACGATGCTGGGATGCAGGCGTGGAAGGTTCTTCAAACGGTCTGACAGGCGGAAAGGAATATCGCCCGCGCGCGGGTGGATCGTATCAAACATAATCACCAGGTCAGCGGTCTCACCTGCTTGTTTGAGCTGTTGCGCCATCTCAAACGCAATTACACCGCCGCCTGAGTAGCCTGCCAATGTGTAGGGGCCGTTCGATTGAACGGTCTTGATGATTTCGACATAGCGCCGGGCCATCTCAGGGATCGAATCCAGCGGTTGCTGAACGCCGTCCGTACCATACGCCTGAATTCCATAGACCGGACGGGTGTCCGGCAAACGGTCTGACAGGGACTTGAACTTCATGATGTTTCCCTGCGCGCCATGAATGGCGAAAATACCACGCAGGCCCGGCAAGCCTTTTTTCATCGGCACCAGAGGCGACCATTCTGTCGGTACCACCGAACTAGTGGCCTGGTCAGCGGCTGATAGAGACTCACCTATCCCGCGCTGAGCCAGCAGGGATGAAAGCTCTCGAATGGTTGGTGTTTCAAACAGGGTCGCGAGTGGCAAGGATAGGCCATGCTTCCTGCGAATTGCCGCGAATAGCCGGACCCCGATCAGGGAGTTGCCGCCCAGATCAAAGAAGTCGTCTCTGATGCCGACCTTTTTCACACCGAGCAATTCTGACCAGATTGCTGCCAGCTCGATTTCAGCAGGAGACTGAGGGGCCTCGAAATCAGCGGAGAGCTGTGGACGCTCGAAAGTGTCCGGCGTGTCGTCATCATCAGATACATTCTTGCGTTCATCATCTAGCTGGCAGCGCCAGAGCCTGGCATCGACCGAGGAAGCGATGGTTTGCACAAGTCCCTCTTGCGCCATGATACGGTTAAATGCTTCGACGCCCTCATGCGGAAGTATGGCTTGCTCAAGAATTGCATCCAGCCTGCCTGCCCGCAACGCGTGAGCCGCGCCATGCGATGGCTTTGCCTCAGAGGCAAAGGCATCGTCTGATGCCAGTCGCTTCATCGTAAAGCGTGCGATTTCCGCGAAAACGATGCCGGAACCATCCGTCAAGGTGATGTTGAAATAGGCTAAACCATCACCACTCCCAGGCAAGCATCTCACATGGCTAAAGACGTGCGCGGGCATCTGGCCATAAATCTGTACGCTGTCATAGCTCAACGGTACATAAAATTCCCTGGATAGGTCTACGCCGGGAATGAGTTTTTGAACTCCGCCAGTTGCCATGTCGAGCAACGCCGGATGCAAGCCGTATGTATCGAGGTCACTGGAAAATTGTGAATGCAATTCCAGTTCCACCAGAGCTTCCCCCTGACCAAACGCAGCGCATTTCATGTTTGCCCAGCGTTGCCCGAAATCCATGAAGTCCTGCTCAAGGAAGCCGTCAGGCGAATGCCATCTGTCCTGATCACATCGTGCAGCAACCTGCGAGAGATCAAGGTGCTCAGGCGGTTTTGTTCTGAGGATGGCAGCATCGCAAATCACAAGGGGCGTGCTGTCGAGATTCGATCCATCGCGGATTGCGATTTGGATACTGCCGTGACCATTTGGTATCGTCTGGAGGCTGAGACGGCGGGGATTATCATCTGCCACAATGAATGGCGCGAGGAATGTGAGGTTGGAGAGCTTGATGGGTTCTCCGGGGTAAAGATCAGCAAAGGCGGCACGGGCGAGCTCAAGCATGCTTGTGCCCGACAGGAGCGCCTGCCCGTTCTTGACCACATGCTCATTCAGAACCCAATCATCAGCCCGCTTGAAATCGCGAACATAAAGCCGGTTGGTCCCGATTTCGGTGTAGCCATCCCAGACTGGGCTGGCGCTCGGCATGCTGGCAAGCGCCTCGCCTGTCTGACGAAGGTGGACGGCCGCAGCCATGCCGACATTGCGCCAGGCATTCCAGTTGATCACGATCGAGCGACCGGCCGCGCGCTGGTTGCGGGCGTGAGCAAACGCATCAAGAAAGGCATTCGCTGCCGTGTAGTCCACCTGCCCAGGCAGGCCGAGGAAAGAGGCCACAGAAGAGAAGAGCACAAAGACATCCAGCTGCTCCTGGATGATGTTGTCCAGATTGATTGTCCCAATCACTTTGGGCCCGAGCAGTCGACGCATCATTGCGGTGTCTTTTGACATGACTGGGGCATCATCCATTTCGCCCGCAGCGTGGATCACGCCGTTGAGAGGACCAAATGCCGATCTTATCTCACCGATAGCCGCCGAAAGACTTCTGGTATCGGTGACATCGCCAGCCAAGACCATCACGTCCGCGCCAGCGGACCGGAGGGCACGGACAGCTTTGATCCGCTGCGCAGTCTGGCTCTCGATTTTTGCAGAAACAATCTCGTCCCAGGCGCTCTCAGGTGGCAGGCCAGTCCGTGCAAGCAAGGCGAGTTTTACTGGCTTCAGGGAAGCCAGGTGCTGCGCCATTTGCAAGCCGATGCCACCGAGACCGCCCGTAATCAGATAAGCCCCGTTCTCACGCAGCCAGTCTGCAGGCGTCATGTCCTGGTCTTCTGGTCCCGCGATTGGACTAGGTGCGATGTCGCGCACCCAACGCCCCATCGAACGGAGCAGTACAACTGGGTCTTCAGCCTCGCACAGCAGCTCGTCTTTCAGTCGATCGAGGACAGAACGATCCCATCTCCCAAGCCGTGACTGTCGGGGCAAGTCAATGCAACGCGCATAGAGATGCGTGAGCTCTCGTGGGGCGGCAAGTACAGGGCCGAGGGCAAGCGATTGATAAGGGTCAATTTTCTCACCGCAGATGCTCGCAAGCCCTGTGGTTATAATAGACACTTGCACTGGGTTCGAAGACCCACCAAGAGCCTGAAGCAGATAGGTGGGCTGCATGAATAGCCGGTCCTGTCGCGCCGAGTGACTGCGCGCATTCCTGCGATTATCCTGCGCCAGGAAGACAATATGCTCGGGCGGTCCGCCCTGCTCGTCGATGTCTTGCAAAAGGCTGGTATACTGTTCTGGATCGTTGAAATCGAAAACCCACTCGCGGTCGGCCGTGCATCTGAGCGATTGGCCGGGAGTGGCCACAATCACATCTTCGTCAGCGAGTTCGCGTTTGATCTCGCTAGCGAGCGATGGCGTATGACTGAGAACAAGCCATCTGCGCGGGAGACCCGTATGACGGCGGCGCACAAGGGGCGATTCCCGGTAAGTGAGCTGCGCGAACCAGTCGGTTACGTCCTCACGCTTGAGCAACTCCCGCGAAGAAGGATCCTTGCTGGTTCGTCCTGGTTCAACCCAATAGGAGTCACGCGCAAAGGGATAGGTTGGCAATGGAATACGATTGCGCAACTGCGCACTGTAGAATTCCGGCCAGTCAACTTGTGCGCCGGCAGCCCAGATCTTGCCAAAGCTGGTAAGTGCATATTCCAGATCACGTGCCGGTTCCTGTGGATGGCGAACGGTATTGAAAGCGCTGCGATAGGGTTTTTCCTGCGCCTTCGCCAACATGGAGAGGGTGCGCCCCGGACCCATTTCAACCAGGATCGGCTCCCCGAGCGCACGAAGCGTAGCCAGTCCATCTGCGAACCGTACTGTCGAACGCAAATGATTGACCCAGTATTCTGGATCGCACGCCTGATCCGGCCTGATCCAGTCGCCTGTCAGATTGGAAACGAAGGGCAGCCTTGGCGGCTGGAAACGGATCGTTCGACAGGCCTGCCTGAACCGGTCAAGGATCGGGTCCAGCATGCGCGAATGGGCAGCCACATCAATCCGGATCGGTGTGAAGTCGATTTCGCGATCCGTCAGTGTTTGTTGAAACGCGGCAATCTCGTCTCGCGGTCCGGATGCGACACACAAATCGGGTGCGTTGACAGCTGCGATATCGAGTGCCGCAGGGGCGAGCGCGCGAACGTCTTGCTCTGATAGTGGAACACTTAGCATGCTGCCCTGGTCGATGCACTCAAACAGCTCACCGCGCAGCATCACAAGTGTGAGCGCCTCTTCCAGCGTAAAGACCCCGGCTTTACATGCGGCGACATACTCTCCCATGCTGTGCCCAATGAAGGCGTCTGGCTGCAGCCCCCAGGATTCATAGAGGCATGAGAGCGCATAGGATGTCGTAAAGAGCGCAGGGAGCGTCAGGGATGGCTGCTCAAGTATGCGGGTCGCCTTCTCGACATCATCTGCCTGCGGATACAAAAGCTGTTCGAACTCGCGGCCAAGCTTTGGCGTTATAATGTCCAGGCATTGCTTTACCGCATCGCGATAGACCTCTTCCTGCATGTAAAGGTCATGCCCCATGCCAGCATACTGCGCGCCGCCACCCGGAAACATGAAAACAACATTGGGTCGGTTATCATCTGCCCTGGCGGTGGCAGTGAGCTTGTGTTGGGGGTCGCGCAAGCGGGCAATGGCGTCCTCGCGGTCACCTGCGACAACAATGCGCCTATGTGGCATCTCGCGGCGCCCTACAGCGAGTGTGTAGGCGGCATCGGCAAGCTCTATATCGGGGGCCTGCTCCAAGGCCATTGCCAGATTACCGGCCGCTTCCTGTAGCGCTGTTTCAGTCTTGGCCGAGAGGACAAAAAGCTGCTGGCCTCGTTCATTTTCGCCGGGTAGGGCAAGCGGTGCCTCCTGCAATATGACGTGACAATTGGTACCGCCGGCGCCGAGCGCGGTGACGCCGCATCGCCGAGGGCCGTCCGTTTGCCAATCCTGCAGTGTGTCATTCACATAGAAGGGGCTGTCCTCCAGGTTCATGGCTGGATTGGGAGCTTCAAACCCCAGGCTGGGTGGTAATTGACGGTTCTTGAGCGCCATTATGGCTTTGATCAGCGCTGCAACCGCCGCCGTCTCTCCGAGATGGCCAATATTGGATTTAACCGAGCCGATGCCGCAATAGCCGCGCTTGTTGGTGTGGCGACTATAGGCCTCGTTGAGAGCCTCCACTTCGATCGGATCACCAACAAGCGTCCCGGTCCCATGTGTTTCTATATAAGTTATACTTTCAGCCGAGACATTCGCGGCTGCAAGGGCAGCGGAGATCACATCAGCCTGCCCTTCAACGCCCGGGGCAAGATAGCCGACCTTCATTGCACCATCATTATTGATGGCCGACCCCTTCACAACGGCATGAATTGTATCGCCATCATCAAGCGCGTCGTCCAGGCGTTTCAGAATAAGTGCGCCTGCGCCGCTACCAAACACTGTTCCGGCGCTGTTGGCATCGAAGGGACGACAATGGCCATCAGGTGAGAGAATCTCACCTTCCTTGTACAAATATCCCTGGCCATGTGGGACAAGAATTGTAGAGCCCCCGATCAGGGCCATGTCACATTCTTTCTGGTTCAGGCTCTGGGCTGCCATATGCAACGCGACAAGCGCCGATGAACAGGCGGTCTGAATATTTATACTCGGACCCCGCAGGTCCATTTCATAGGACACGCGTGTCGCCAGAAAGTTCATGTCGTTGCCAGTATGGCGGAGGAGAAAATCGCCCATGGAGCGCACCAGATCCGGACGGGTCTTGACATTTTCCATCAGGTAGAGCGGCGCGCCTGACGTGGCCCAGACCCCGACCGAACCATCTCCTGGCAAAGCCGAATAGCCGGCATTCTCAAACGCCGCCCAGGCGATTTCCAGAAATATGCGATGCGCAGGGTCCATGACCGAAGCTTCGCGCGGATTAAAGCCAAAGAACCCCGCATCAAACTTGTCGATGTCATCGAGGAGTGGGCAGACCTTTACATAGTCAGGATCATTTATCTCGGCCCGGCTCACACCCGCTGCAAGCAGCGTCTCATCATCCAAACTGACAATGGACTCCACGCCGTCACGGACATTCCGCCAAAACGCCTCCACGTTCGGTGCGCCCGGCAAGCGCGCGGCCATACCAATTATCGCGATGTCGTTCGAACAAACAGATGCAGTCGTGGTATCCGGCATCTCAGTTCACTTTCTCTTCGCGAAGCGCCCGACGTCTCGCGGCAGCTTCCTCGCGCCGATTAACACGCTGCTCAGGTTCATCCGTCGCAGGAGAGCCGACTTGAAACGCTGCGCCAAGATGGGCAGCCAGTGTTTCCACAGTCGGGTAGCGGAACATGGAAACCAGCGAGACTCGCTTGCCGAGCTTTTTGGACAAACGCTGGTTGGCTTGTGCCGTCAAAAGTGAATTGGCACCGATATCAAAGATCCTGTCTGTACGCCCGACCTGCGGGATGTTGAGGATCTCCTTCCAGACGTCTGCGATAGTCTCTTCAAGGGCGCTGGTTGGTGGCACATAGGCAGTTGTCACCGGCAGGGAGACTTGCTTGGGAGCAGGAAGTGCCTTGCGGTCGATCTTGCCATTGGGAGTGAGCGGGAAGGATTCCAAGGCGACAAAGGCCGATGGAATCATGTATTCCGGCAGGTGTTCACGCAAATGCGTGCGCAGCTCCTCAATCAGTTGGCTCTGGTCCTTTCCCTGCCCTGCGGGTGAATTTGCGTAGGCGTTTGCCGGTTTGAGAGAGGTTCGATCCGGATACGGCAAGATACCAACGGGCGCACGACTCTTGTGACGGAAAACAACATCGAAGGTCGATGGTTCTTCAGAGCCGGAATATGTCACATCGGCGCGATAATCCGGGTGAATGTCGAACAGGGCACCGGGATTGATGCCGTCTGCCGCCTCAGCCTCGATCAATGAACGAAGTGTGTTGGCATCGGCGTCCCCTGCCCCGGACAGGGCCTCACGAACCTTGTAAACATTGGCAAGCCGTGCATTTTTGATCCCCCGAAGGTAGACCATATCTTCTCCGGTCTTCAGCAGGGATGAGATTTCATCCAGGGTTTCAGCAGTCTTTGGCGCGGGCAGTGTAATCGTCGCTGGCTGCGCTTGCCCCACATGCAGGACGACATCGTAGCGGAATGCCGTCATCTCATTGGTGTGCAGGCCGCGTTTCAAACTGATGCTCACGCCGTTCAGCTTTGGTATGTCGCAAACCAGCGCCTGAAAATATTCCTCGGCCAGCACCAGTTCGCTATCGCGAGCAGTGCGCGCATCAATTCGGCTGTTGAGGGCGAGTTTCTCGATATGACCGGGCGCCTGATTTAGTTCCACCATGGTGTGGAAAGCTACAAGCTGATCCAGGCTGCGCACATCACCCACAAAAATCTGTCCGCCATCAGCGACCAACTCGCTGGCTGATCTCAGGACGCCCGTTAAATATTCTGCACTCGGAAAATATTGCGCGACAGAGTTGATGATGACAGTATCGAAGGCGCCCTTTTCGAAATCCTCAATTAGATGGGCAGGACGTTGAAGCAATGTAACCTTCTGCTTCTCGTCTGCGGTAAGTTCGCTGTCGATTTGTTCGAGAGCGCTGGGCGATATATCTGTGCCGGTATAGTGCTCGACCTCCGGAGCAACAGAAAACAAAACCATGCCGGTGCCGCACCCGATCTCAAGTACTCGGCGTGGATTAAGGTCAAGAATATTGCGCTGCGTTGCATCGCGCCATTCGCGCATGTGTTCTTCAGGAATGGGCGCGCCGGTATAGCTGTCATTCCAGCCAGAAAAATTGAATCGCGGATCGATATCGCCTTCACGCTGCTTGTAGGCCGCATCCCAAAGAACTTTCCACTGATCAACAACCTCAGTGCTGTCAGACTGACCATGGGATGAACTGTAGTAAGCGACGAGCTGGGAAATGCCATTCTCGGTATAGGTTGAAACGACGCTCTGCCAGACATCAGGATGGCGGCTGAGTTGGGTTTCAATCTCGCCAAGCTCGATGCGGTAGCCATTGATTTTGACCTGTTGGTCAAGGCGGCCGAGAAACTCAATCTCTCCGGATTCCGTGTAGCGAGCCAGATCGCCGGTCTTATACAGGCGTTCACCAGGCGCAAATGGATCGAGGATAAACCGTTCGGCGGTTAAGTCATCGCGGCCAAGGTAACCTGGCACGACGCCGTCACCACCAATGCACAGTTCTCCAGCCGCGCCTTGCGCTACCAGTTGATGATTCCGATCCAGCAAACGAATGGTGGTATTGGCGATCGGTCGCCCGATGGTGATCGGCTCGCCCTTGCGGATTGCTGAAGTGGTCGACCAGATTGTTGTTTCCGTCGGGCCGTACATATTGGTGAATTGACCAGTCAGGTGCTTGTGCAAGGTGTCAGCGAGGTCATGCGCAAGGGCTTCCCCCCCGAGCATGAGATGCTTGAGCCTGCCCAAATGACCCAACACATCGGGATCATCGATCAGCATACGCGCCATGGACGGTGTACACTGCAAGTGGGTGACAGCGTGCGCCTTCAATGTTTCTGAGATTGTATGATCGTCATCCTCTTCCTGTGTGGTTGTGCTGGCCGAATTGGCCAGTTCCCGCAGGCGATTGAGATGAGCCAGGTTTTCAAGCACGACGCCTGAATCAATTCCGAAATCGACAAGACAGGCAATCTCATTGACGCCGATCAGCTTTAGCTTTTCGACCATGCCGATGGCATGCTCTGGCGAGCCGAACAGTCCTCCGGTCTCAAAATACCGGTCAAACGCATATTCCAGGAGCGCAGCAAGGTCTTCGTCAGTAAACTGCGTTGTATCGAGTTGCGCGTCGTCGCCGTCCAGTGACGGACGCTTGAAAGCCGGAAACATCCAGGGCGCGGCTTTGACCAGGTCAAAGGAGCTTTTCAGATAGTTGCAGAAAGGCTCGCGGGCGATCTCGCGTGCCGCTTCTGTATCATCGCATACAAAGGTGTGCAGCATGAGCGAGACATGACCTGGTCCCTCATGGCCGCTTTGTGTGCGGGCTTCGCGATAAGCAGAAAGCTTGGTGCGCAGGTCATCAATATCCTGGCCGAGCATATTGGTGAGGACATTGGCCCCGAGCCGGCCGGCCGCCCTGAAGGTCTCAATATTCCCGGCGGACGCAATCCAGATTGGCGGACGCTTCTGGATCGGGCGCGGAAAGGATTTTACCTTGATCGTCTGGCCTTCGCCATTTTCGACATCAATTTCTTCGCCAGCCCAGAGTTTGAACACCGTCTCAATATTCTCGACCATCAGCTCGCGGCGACGTTCATAATTTTGTGGCATCAGAGCGAAATCGTTTGCGTGCCAGCCTGAGGCAAAGGAGAGCCCCACACGGCCATTTGAGAGCTGGTCGATAACCGACCAGTCTTCAGCAACACGCACAGGATTGTGCAAAGGCAGCACGACACTGCCGGCGCGCAGATCGACGTTTTTGGTGATGGTTGCAATCGCAGCTGTCGTGACTGCCGGGTTGGGATAGATTCCGCCAAATTCATGAAAGTGACGCTCTGGCGTCCAGACTGACTGGAAGCCGTTCGCGTCGGCAAACTTCGCCCCTTCGATCAGTAGCTTGTAGGTCTCGCCGGGCCGCGTGTCGCCTTGCGATGCGGAGAAATAGAACAAGCCAAAATCCATCGGGGTGCTGGAAACTTCTACCCTATCGGTAGCGGCCAGCGAGGTGCGATCGCTCTCGCCCTGGATAATCACCTCGAATCCGCGCGACAGGGTCCAGAAAATCTCCAGAACAGAAATGTCAAAGCTCATGCTGGTCACCGCAAGCCAGACCCCTGGATCAGTACCAATCACATCGTCCATGCCAGCAAAAAAGTTAGAGACATTGCGATGGGCGACTTTCACCCCCTTGGGGCGCCCCGTCGAGCCGGACGTAAATATGACGTAAGCAAGGTTGTCTGCAGTCACATCACTCTTTGCCGGCGTTTGCGGTCCATCTCGATCGATCGACTCCAGGGTGAGGATGTCGGCACCCTCCAAAGCGAGGGCTTCCGCAAGCGCAGTCTGGGTCAGCAATACCTTTGCGTTTGAATCTTCAAACATGATTCCCAATCGGTCACGCGGATAGACAGGATCCATCGGAACATAGGCGCCCCCGGCCTTCATGACCCCGAGAAGGGCTGCGACAAGCTCTGTTGACCGCTTCAGACATACGGCAACGAAATCACCCGGGCCGACGCCCCTGGCGACCAGTCTGTGTGCGATCTGATTGGCTCGAGCGTCCAGCTCGCGATAGGTGAGCTTCTGGTTGCGAAAGACCAGTGCGGTTGCGTCCGGTGTGCGGCGGACTTGCGCTTCAAAGTGCTGGTGAACGCATAAATCGCTGGCATAGGACTTCACTGGCCCCTGAGCGAGTTCCAGCAAGCTGCGCTTTTTGGCCTCGGAGAGCAGGTTGATGGCCGCGACGGGGAGGCCGGAACGTTCATTGGCATCCGCCAAGAGTGTTTCCATCCGCTCAGAAATGTCCTCGACTGCGACTTGCGACATCGCATTCTTGTCGTAGCTCAGGACGTATTCGTCGGAAGCCTCATCAACAAAAAGGGTAACGGCAGTGCCGGGAACAAGTCCAGCCTCACCGCCCAGCGCCAGACCGATCGGAAGCTTGCTGGCGTTTGGCGCGGCGCTGCGCAATGCGCTATAGCGGGTCACGATATCGCTTGCATACGTGCCGCGCTTGGCCTGTTCAGAGAGTTCGCGCTCAACAGCCATCAACAGGGTGGCAAATGGAGCGTCAAGATCAACCGATATCCGCATGGGAGCTGCCGACGCGTAGATGCCTGCACCTTCGACCGGAAGGGACTTCGCGAGCGCCAGGTCAAAAGGCTCATTCTCGCCGGAACGGGCGATAGAGGCTGCAAGCGCTGCTATGTAGGCAGCGGCAGGATAATTGCGCTCATGACGCACAAAGCTGACCTGAGCGTCGCCCCCATGCGCATAAATCTGCCCAAGGGCGGGACCGCGTTGGCTAGACAGCCTGCGCACCCAGAATCTCTCATGTTTGGTCAGCCTGGCATCCAGGGCACCAAGAGCCACGCTCGTTTCTGCCGAGGAGGGGACAAAATCGCCGACTTTCATCCCCAGGCGAACGGGATCAATGTGTGCGCCGTCAGCAGTTGCCAGCCGACCAAAACGCACCACCCCGTCAGAAGCTGCTATGTCGATACGATCGGCATCAACAGCCATAACCTGCCCCGGCATGCCGGGGTTGGCGTCTACAAGTAGCTCTGCCTGCTCCACCAGGAAGGCTTTATCCCCAATGAGCAATTTGGGCCGGCACATCCAGTTGTCTTCGTTTCCCAGATCAAGACCGCGTACCAGGCGGTCAATCTGTGATGCGGAATGTTGGAAATCGATCAGCCCTGGACCTAGGCGATCCGAACGCAGATGAAACTGATCTGTCGGACCTTGCGGCGTTACCGATATGGGGACACCGCTTTCCGCTTCTGATTCAAATGCGGCCAGCAGCTCAACAAAGGTTTCCCGGCAAGCCGAAGCGCATTTCACGCCGACCGAAAAACCAGTATCTTCTGACGATATTTCGAATGTCTTTTGTAGCAGAATGTCACCGGAATCGACATTTCCGGTCATGCTGTGCCAGGTCACACCGTGCACCGCTTCGCCGCCCATAATGGCCCAGGAGGTCGCATTGAACCCTGCATATTTAGGGAGGGCTGAGTCATGGAAATTGACAGCGCGCCTGGTTGGAAGGGTTAGAACCTCATCCGGCAGGATTGCGTGATTAACAATTGAAAAGAGATAGTCGAAAACCTTGCCGTTCAAATGTCCTGCGAGGTCACCTTTAGCCGACACGACCGGATAGTTGGAGATGGCTGCCCATTCGCCTACTTCCGGGCAGTCACTGATGATCGATACCAGCTTGTGTCCCGCATCAACCCAATGCTGCATGCACCCGACAAGAATCTGACCCTTGCCAACAAAAATGCCTTTAAATTGCGTCATGCGCATATCCCCCCAACCCTTTAATATTAATGAACTCTTGCGCGTCTTCCGGCAAGCTCACCTATCCCGGCCATTGAAAAAGCAAGAATCGTTCCAGACGCGAATTCCATTCTGACATCGTCGTCCTATGACCGGTAACGCGGAACTCTTGCAGGTTTTTCCTAGCGTCATGGAAACACCAGGACAGTTAACAAAGGGGTTAACCCATGCGGCGCGCGACGGGCTGCAGCTTAGGCATTTGTTGACGCGGCAGGGCGGTCTTTGGACCGAAGGGCATGAAAATCATTCAATATTCCCCGAACGAATCGACGGAAAAACAGACCCATGGACAGCGCATACGCCGCAGCCCCAATGGACACCAGTATCAGCAACTGGAGTGGACTCGGCAGTGCTTGCAGGCCCGGAACCACCGCCCCGACACTCAGCAGGCCACCTGACATGATGAGGGTTGATACGAATTGTGGGGCAAGGGATTTCAGGAAGCGTAACGCAGACAGGTTCAGCTCCTTCAACACCCCAAGCTGGAAGGGAACCAGCAAGACGATGTTCGCAATCAGATAGGCCGTGGCCATTGCAGTAAGCTCGCCGAAATAGATGCCTATTGAAAAGGCCGTCACGAAACCAACGGTACGGATCATCGCCCATCGCAACAAGAGTCCGGAACGACCTCTGGCTTTCCATATATCGTTGGCAACAGAGCCAACACATTGGAGCAGGCCAACGAAAGCAAGAATTTGCACGATAGGCGCAACAGGTCCCCATTGTGCCCCGAACAAGACATCAATGAATGGCACCGCGACAATCGCAAGTCCCGTCAACATGGGAAACACGATGACGCTCAGCATTGAAACCGCTCTGACGTATGCTCGCCCCAATCTGGCCGTATCTGTGTTAACGGCCGACAGAGCCGGATAAAGCGCAAAGCTTAGCCCTCCGCCAAGTGTCGTCACAGGTATCATCATCACTTGGTAGGCGCGGGAGTAGAATCCCAGGGCATCAGCCCCGAGATACCGACCAATCAGCAGATTGTCCGTATTGCGGTTGATGAACCCGACGAAAGCCGTGCCCGTCAGTCCCATTGAGAAAGAGAAGACCTGTTTGATTTCCTCAATGTCAAAAGTGACTTTCAAAGGGGCTTTGTGAGCGAGCAACCCCGCAAGGGCCTTCACGGCATACATGATTATCTGCTGCCAGACCAAGGCCCACACGCCATAACCGTTGAGCGCAAGAACGACAGCCGCAATTGACGAGAGAACGATCCCAGACAGATCGATTATAGCAATGGTTTGAAACTTGTAGTTCCGCTGCAGCCACGCCATCGGAACCAGAAATGCGCAATGCAGAAGCAATATGATAGACAAGGCCCGAACCAGGTCCGCAGCGACAGGTTCCTTGAAAAAGGCGGCAACAAGGGGTGCGGTAAAGTAGGCCAGCAGCGTAAGGGAAATGCCGAACGCCAGATTGATCCAGAAGGCACTTGACCAGAACGCGGCTGAGGGCTTCTCCGCGCGAACCAAAGCTGCCGAAATGCCGAGATCATTGAACATCGTGAAGAAGCCGACAAACGTCATCGCCATCGCCACCTGTCCGAATTGTTCAGGTGTGAGGATCCGAGCCAGGATGGGAATGATGATAAGGAACTGACCGACATTCTTCGCGACGGTCACACCGATGTTCATCGCAGCTCCACCAGCCGTCTTTTTTGCCAGCTGGCTCATTCAGCCCCCCGTTCCTTGGTTCGACGCCCACTCTGGAGGCACTTTGACAGTCATACAGATATCAAATTTCACGAGCTCGCGTACCGTTCGCACTCAGTCAACGCTCGAGTCAAGCTGAACCACCCGCCCGAGCACGCCGCCATGTGCGGACAAGGCCAATCATACAAAAAGAGTGCCAACAGACGAGAGCAAACGAGGTGCTCAGGCAATCGACAGGGAGCTGGTCACTCTCACAGCAGATGGGCATAACTCGCTCATGAAGAGATTCTTGCCCATTTCGAAGCGAGATCTGAAGCCGAAAATGTAGCCTCAAGTCTGGTTCCAAGTGAGAACAGTTCAGTCCCGCACCTGCCCGGCCGGTGTGAGACAGCAGCCATGGCGCGAGCGATCGCTTCTGCACGGCGCCGAAGACGCGCTGACGGATTCGATGATAATGTTTCGTATGAGACTGAAGAGCGACAACCGGCTGATGGCGCTGACTGTCAGCCCGACTGGCTCTACGAGGGCGACCGCAGCCGATTTGTTGCGCAGGAATGAGACTCTCCCTGCCCGGGCGATGTGCAACTCCACCTTTTTGGCACAGCAACGCTCAGCATTGCCGACGGGATCGAGACGAGACAGAGTGACACGATCGAGATTGAGGCGCTCTTTTTTTTAGCCTCCCCTCAGAAACCGGATGGCGACCCTCGCCGCCCGCGGAAAGGCCTGCAAAGCAATTGTTCCAGCCACTGGCGACAGACCAAAGCACAGATGCAAAATTCTCAAGCGGCGCGAAGGGTTGGTGAGCCAGCGCGCGAGGTCAGGCCTTCAAAAGGGTCACGAGAGACGTGGCTTCTTTAAGGATCCTGGCTCCTCACAAGGAACTTTCGCTGAACCAGCCGCGTTTGAACAGAATGCCAAAGACACCGGATGGAACAGGCCGAAATGGCGACAATAGCGGTTCGACGAACGCGCTCGCGGAAGATCGCACCGACTGGGCGGAAGACAGAACCCTTCTGGCGAACGAGCGCACGTTTGCCAGCTGGATGCGAACGGGCCTCACATCTGCCGCATTGGGGCTCGGCTTTCATGCAGTTTTCAAGGCTGTAGATCCCACATGGCTGGCCAGATCCGTAGCCACGCTCTTTGTCATCACCGCACTCATTATCTACGCGCTTGCTTATCAAAAAGCGCGAAGCGTTGGGCAGCGTATGAATTGCCATTCAGTGGAACCACTCAGCCAGCGATCACTTCTAGCCATCGCCCTCATTCTCAGTGCGGCAACAACCGCGCTCGGCCTTGTTCTCTGGATTGTTTAGCGGCGCCAGCCTGACCGCGCACCTTGGGGCGACGTACCGCCCCCCCCGGCCGCCTCAAGGTCGGCTCAGGTGATGCTGTCTGACAGTTAGATTGACCCGTTTCGTCTGAAGTTTGCGCTTGTTCCAGTGACCATAATGATCTGCCGATCAGAGAGACGAGGACGTTCGCCATGAGAAAACTCTTCACCGCAATGCCATTGATGTTTGTTCCGATACTTCTCTACACGAGTGTGGCCATTACCACGGGCAGACCAGAGGATGCATCGGCCGCGCCGATTATGAGCGCGCTAAGTACAACAATCTTCCAGATGCCAATGGTGTCCGGCGGCAAATGGGTTTTTGAAACGGGCGACGGCATCCTGTTTGCAGGTATGATCATGTTGTTCATCGAAATCATCAAGTCGACTAACTCAAAGACATTTTCCCTGATCAATCATGGCTTGTCGATGGCGATTTTTGTGCTGTCGCTTGTCGCTTTCCTGTTGGTCAGGAATTTTGCGACGTCGGTTTTCTTCTTGTTGTTATTGATGATGCTGCTTGATGTCATTGCCGGATTCCTGGTGACGATCGTAACTGCCCGTCGCGATTTCGGCGTCGGATCGGGACTGCTCGATTAATTCAGATGAGCCTTAGTCAGCAGGAAGCGATTTTCCCGGCGAACAAGCGAGCAAGGCACAAATGGAAAACACGGTTGATGGAAAGACAGTGCTTTGCCGGTCTCATACCGGCAGGCCTAGGAGGCCCATCTTAGCGCTTTGCCTGTATTTGCTCGCGTTCAGCCTTACCATTCTTTCGGCTGCGTTTGTGTTTTTTGACGGCCTGCGACTGGGGCTCATTTTCTTTGTTCTGGCGGTATGCATCTTTCTTCTTGGAAGGTTTACTTGGCGTAATTACCAGTCCGCGCGTCGCTGGCGAATCGAAATTGAGCCCGGCGAAATACTCATAGACTTACCCGTTGAGCGGTCAGTGATTGAGCCGCAGCAACGTATTCGGCGGTTGATGGAGTTATCGCATATCGCATGTGTTGAGACGCGTCTGGAAGTCTATCAATCCTTCGGCGTGACAAATATGCAGCGAAGCTACGCATTTCGCATGAGGTCTGGCGAATTGATTATGCTTGGCAAGGACCGGGCGCTGACAACGCCACCGGTTGATCACACGATGGGCCAGACCGTGGAAACGATTAGTCTCAAGACCGGGTTGGCGTTACGTGACCTTGGTATGGTCGCGAGCAAGGCTGGACTCTTGGGTGGCTTATTCACTGCGATACCGCCATGGGATTCTCACGATACTCGAATAATGCGCACGGTCGACTTGTGGCGTGGGGCGGTACTGACAGTCGGAACGACGGGAATTGCCATAATCATCGGATTGATCCTGGCCGCAATGTTCTGAACACTTCGTCACACTACTCTTTGCAAAGGGGATATTGCTCAAGATAGGCAGCTATTTCAGGACGATCGCTTTCTAGCATTGTGCCTGAGGACTCCATGATGTCGGCATAGCGCTTGATTTCCTCAAGGTGGCCACAACGCTTGGATTCATCAGTGCCCCAGCCTTTGTAGAACTCGTGTAGCTGGACGTGCTGAACTAGCATATTGCGCTGGTAAGCGCCGCGCTCAGGCGACCGTTCGTAGCGCTCACGAAACCATTGGGTCGCCGAAAGAAGGCTCTGCTCGGCTTCGTCCATACGCTTAAGATCAAGCAGGGCGTAGGCCATTTCTCCGTTATATGTTGCCCTGTTCTGTCGGGCATCCTCATCATCGGCGTCGAGCGCAATACGCCGTTCGGAGATTTCCAGTGCGTCTTTGTAGTCCGCAACAGCCAATTCAGGTTCGCTGATTTTATAGTATGCATAAGCACGACGCCACAGGCTGAAGCTGCGCGCGCGCCAGAATGAGACGGTCTCTGCTGGAATAAGATGGCGGATCTTCTCGAGCGTCACCAGTGAGGCAGTGGCTGCAGCGACGCCTTCGGTCGCACGATTAGAATTTGTGAGGACTTCCGACTGAATGCGCTGGGTCCTCGCAAGACCGTATAGAAGGTCGACGCTGTCGGGATGTGCAGCGAGCAGTGGTTCGAAAGCTGCGAGCACACCACCAAGTGTTTTGAGCGACGCCTCCCTGTCATTGTTGCGAAATTCCATGATTCCCTGGTTGCCCTGCATGGCGAGGAGCTGAAAGCGCTGATGCAGATCATCCTGATGACCCTCAATGTAAGAGGAATAATAAGCCTGTGCCTTGGCGTTCTGAGCAAACGCTTTTTCCATGTCGACATCGACATAGAGGGAAGCATCGGCCAATTCAGCATAGAGATCCCCAAGGGCGATGAGTAGTTCGCTGGACTTTGGTTCGACGTCTTCAAGCGGCTGGAGTATGCCTTTGGCGCGTACAAGGTTGTCTTCGGCCAGACCGACTTCCTGCAAAGAGCTGAATCCCGGTGTGCCCTGAATTTCGCTAAGGCGAACAAGACCTCGGCCAGTTTCGATACGCAGTTCGTCGGAGGCGCGCGCATCGCTGGCCAGAGAGTCGAGATAGGCCTGGGCAGCCTCAGCGAGTTCGACCTTGGCACGGGTAGAACCCGGCACGAGATCGATCTTGTCGTAGACATCGAACATGAGTGAATTGGCGAGTGTGCGGACCTGCTGGAAGCGGTAGTCACTTTCCATTCGGGCCGCCTCAGCGCGCTGGTATTGCCAGAAGGTTATGGTGAGCGCAGTGGCGAGGCCGACAAAGGCCAGGCTTGTGCCGACCACGACGAAGCGCCGCCGCTTCATGAATTTACTCAGGAGGTAGAGGGAGCCGCCTTCACGAGCGTCGACTGGTTTGTCCGCACGGAGATTGTTTATGTCGTCCATCAGCGCATCGACGGACGCATATCGCTTTTCCGGCTCTATCATCGTGGCTCGGGCAATGATTGCGGAAATATCGTCAGAATGCGGCAAATCTTCGGTCAGGGCGTCAAGCAGCTTGCCGAGTGAGTAAATGTCGGACAGCGTGTTCGTGCCAACCCCTTGGGCGCGTTCCGGCGCGGCGAAACCTGGCGTGAAGCTGAGGCTGACGAGTGAGCTGGAGCTGGATTCTTCCGGGGAGACGTCAATGTCGTTCGGCTTTGCAATGCCAAAATCAATCAGTTTTACCTGCCCAGCCTGCGTAACCAGGACATTGGAGGGAGTGATGTCGCGGTGGACGATCAGGTTCTGGTGTGCAAAGCGCACGGCACTGCAGGCATCGGTAAAAAGCCAGAGCCGGTCGTCGAGTCCGAGTCCGTGTTGGTCGGCCCAGACCGTCATTGGCTGGCCGTCGATATATTCCATAATGATATAGGGCGACCCGTCATCGAGTTCTCCGCCGTCAAGCAGGCGAGCAATATGGGCGTGGCCAAGATCGGCGAGTATTTGCCGTTCACGGCGGAAACGCGCGATCAGGGCGTCAGACAGGACACCCGGTCGTATGATCTTGATCGCGACCTTGTGCGCAAAGTCGCCAGAATCCCGCTCGCCTTTGAAGACGGCACCCATGCCTCCCTGACCGATCAGGCCGGTGATGCGGTAAGCGCCAATCCTCTCAGGGGCGGGATGCGGGATGGTGTCGGCGCTCGCTCCACCGGTCTTGAGCGAATTGCTATCCGACCCATCTGCGGCAAGCAGTTCGAGCGCCCGCCTGCGCAGGGAAAGATTGTCGCCGGCTTGCTGTTCGATCCACTCCCGACGCGTTTCGGACGGCTGATCAAGTGCATCGGAAAAAAGCTCAACCGCGAGTTTTTCAAGGTCCGGCGTATCCATTGACATGTCCCCACATGTGCGATGTCCAGCCTTCAGCCATGCAACATATGCGCCGAACCTGCGCGGTCGCCTTCCGGTGGCTGAATGGATGTGGACCCGTTTCTGATGCAAGTGTGGCCGATCCAGCGGTGAGGATCAACGGTCCACGCAAAATTGAAATTTATTTGGGCCGGTGTGACCCCGATCACACGAACTCTGCGCCTTTCCTAATGAAGCCCCAACGAAACTGTCAGGGCTTCCTTTGCCGGGTGGGGGACGCCCGCGAGGACTGCCACCCAGATTTCCAAACGGGCGCTGGGTGGCGGTCCGTTTCCGTTTGGGTGCCTCAAGTCAATATCCGCCACCCGCACCCGGACCGCGCAGGCGTTCACGGATACCTCGCTTTGACTGTTCCAGGCTCGATTCCAGATCAGCGCCTAGATTACGCTTGAGGCGAGAGAGTGCACTGCTCATCTGAGCTGGCGCCTCGGCCCGAACGGCCGAGAGGGCCTGCTGCTGGGACGGTCCACTCACCGCGAGGTTTGCTTTGCTCTCAATCGCGCCGATGGTCCAGAAGGCGTGCGGGTGACTGTAGCGCTCCATCACGTCATAGGCGATCCAGAGGTGCCCGCCCTCGCCCCACTCCGGTCCCCAGGAGTTTCGAACAAGCCATGCACCGCGGGCATCATCATAGCCGACGATCAGCATGGCATGGCCACCCGACGGCTGAGGCCAGCCCCCGCGCGGACTGGCAATTTGGCCGGTGTCGCGCGCCTCGATCATTAGCATTTCGTGGGGAAGACTTGTTCCGAAAACGACCGGCAAACCGTTAGCAACGGCGGCCTTGGAGCCAAGACCGACCCCGGTGCGCGCATAGGAGATCGCCCCGAATTGCTCGGCCCCCTGGTAGCATGCCTTGATTGGCTCGGTAGGCCACATGGCCTGCTGGTAGGGCCACATGCGCTCAGGGCATGCACCGAATGCCATTACAGAGGCCATGACATGGTGAATGAATGTGCCGCTGTCGGTGTCAGTCGTACCACCAATCTTGCGAGCGTTGTAATACACAAAGAGCCGCGACAGATCGGTCACGGCCTGCCCAGAGAGGCGTTGATGATATTCCAGGGCCCCAACGACCGCATTGGCTGCGCAGGAGCCAACAACGCCCTGGTCCTCGACCGGTGAGCACAGGCCGCGCAGGTCTATCCGATCCGGCAATTGTCCTGCAGGGTCGGCTTTCAGCGTCGGTGCCGCGCTGGGTGTTTCTTCCAGCAGGCAGCCATCGGTCCGATACTTCGAATAATCCTGGGCCATTCTCAGTTTCCTTCTGTGCGTGTGTCGGGGGCATCGGCCTGCGGGCGCAGGTCAATGGGCTGGCCTGCAGCAACGAAGGCCGGGTGATTGAAATGGAGCAGCCCATGGGCGTTGAGCGAGCCGTCCATGTTCCGGGTCTCAAACAGAGCGTGGGCGTCATCGAGGAGCCGGGCACCGCCGGTGGCGATGGGGGGATTGGCCGGTGGGGCGATTTCATAGGACAGCATGGAATCCTGAATGGCGCCGACCATCACCAGGCCTGTTATGGGACCAGACGTGAGCGGGCCGGTCAGGCTGTCGCCAGATACGCTGATGTCCCAAGTATTGCCAAGACCATCCTCCCAGCTACCGGAAGGGAAATACAGCGGTTGAGGGGCTGGCGTGCCTGCGTCTGGCACAGAGGCGTCCCCGCCGAGCAGTTCTTCCTTGTGGCTGCCGGGACCGAACACGGCGCTGGGCTTGCAGCCGGTCAATGCGAGTACGAGTGCAGCAATCAGCAGAGGGCGCAGTTTCATGTGCATGGCGCTCCGGGTTCATGATTGACGTGGAAAGTTCCCGAAAGGTTGATGTTCCCGTAGACATCGAATGTCTGGAAGTTGAAGTGACACTGGTCGGTCTGCATGCCCCGCCCGCTGGCCACGTCATTGCCCCGCACATTGAGAACGTATTGGAGGTTTTGCCCACTGATGCCGCCGCGGATATTGAGGGGCGTGCCATCGGCCCCGCGGCCGGAACCGGTAAAGGCGCCGTTGCGGTTGAACTGTAGGTTGTAATAGCCGCCTATGCCGTCTGCCCATGTACCGGAATAATAGGCGAAAGGGGATGGAGGAGCCTTTGGCGTCGGTGTAACGGGCTCTTCGAGATCGTCCAGGACATCATCGCCATCGTTGTCATACGGGAAGGGATCGTCAATTTTCGGCGGATCATAAGTGCCGCCGGTATCCATAGTGCCAATGGCGACCCCGGCGATCACGAGCGTTACAAAGGCGGCCGATCCTGCGGCGATCCAGATGAGGGGCCTTGCGGAGACTTTCGGCGTGTCGCTATCCACGTTGCCGCCGTTCACCGGGAGGCGGTTGACGGCGCCGATCAGGGACTGGCGATACTCCGCCGCCGATTGCGGGCGGGAGTTGCGATTGTCCGACAGGCCCTTGAGAATGAGGGCGTCGACTTCGGGCGGCACGTCTGAGCGCCCTCCCGAGGGCGGCTGCCAGTGGCGGCCAGGGACGACGCCGACGAGGAGTTCGTAGAGCATGACCGATATGGAATAAAGATCAGCTGACGGACCGGCGGCATCCGGATTGGTGCGCTGTTCGGGCGCCATGTAATCCGGCGTGCCGAGACCTGTGCCGCTGGAGGCGCTGGCGAGGTTGCCGGCCGCGCGGGCAATGCCGAAGTCGAGCAGTTTCAGCGGCGCGGACCTGTCGGTGGGCTCGTGCAAGAGAATGATGTTCTCGGGCTTGAGGTCGCGGTGGATGACGCCGGCATCATGCGCGGCGCGCAGGCCATCGAGTATTTCGACCACGATGCGGGCCGCGACGCGCAGCGGAACGGATTCGCCGCGCTGCACAATGCGGCCATGCCAGCTGCGCAGGGAAATGCCGTCGAGATACTCCATCGCGACAAAGGGCTGGCCGGCCGCAAGGCCGACATCATAGACGGCGACGACATTCGGGTGACGGATGTCGCGTGCGGTGACGCCCTCCTCGATCAGGCGCTTGACAGCGCGTTCCCCGCCGAGATGGGCGGCGTTGATGAGCTTGAGCGCGACGGGCTTGGCTGAGACCGTGTCAGTGGACTTGTAAACCACACCCATGCCGCCGCGCCCGATGACGCTGTCGATCGTGTAGCGGCCAGCGAAGACCTGGCCTGGGGCGAGGGTGGGCGAGGATTTCGATTCCATGCTGGTCGGATTGTCGGGATCCGGCGTGATCAGCCCGGTCATTGGCGTGACCTGGTCGACGGCGCCCGATGGATCGCTATCGTGCACCGGCTTGCCACATTCGGTGCAGAAGGCGGAATCCCCTGGCAGCTCTGCGCTGCATTTGTCACAGGTTATCATGGCTTTTCTCCCACCAGACGCGTGAAGATGATCCGGTCGACTTCATCGTGCCGGGTTTCGAACTGGACTTTGAGGGCGATCAGGCCGGGATTGCGCACGAGGGGCGCGATCAGGTCACCCTCATTGAGCGCCACCATCTTGCCGCGACGCAGGGCGGTGTCGTTCACCAGGAGGCCATTCTGGCTCTCTACGCGAAGCATGAGACGATCATTTTCTATGAATAGCTGGAAGTGGCGCCGGGAGATGTGAACAGACGCCTCCTCATCCAACTTGCCCTTGCGCGTGATCAGCAGGCGCACGTCATTGAGGCCGCCTTCGGGCGCATTGGAGGCGCGGCCAAAGCCAAGCACGCCGGCATGGGTACGGATCGGGCCATCAAGCGGGGCGTGGCCCTTGTCGAAGCCTTGCCAAACAAGAGACGTGGACTTGGTGACCGCAAGATTGCCTGTGTAACCGCGATGGCCAAGCGTGCGCTCCAGCGTATCGGCGCGCCGCAGCGTGAGACGGATCGGTTCGGCATGGGTGGCGATGCCGGCCTCGCGTTCCTTCTGGATGCGCGTGGGGTTGTAGATGGTCATGCCAGCGCCGATGGCATCAGCCTGGATATTGTAGTTCTGCACGATTTCCGACGGGCCTTCCGGATCGACCGGAATGGCGATGGCGGTGGTGAAGACGTAGCGCTCTTCACGCCAGAGATACCGTGTAGCGACCGTGATGTGCACATCGAACCGGTGAAGACCGGCAGTTTCGAGCACGCCGGTATGCAGGCCGACTTCGGCGGAGGCGGCCGAGTTCAGACGCTGGAAGGTGAGGTCTACCTGGCGAGACTCGCCATCGCCGCCGCGTATCCACATTTCCTCCACGAAAAGCGGGCGGCCAACAGGCGAATTGTTCGACACGACCAGCGGCAGAGCAAGTGTACCACCGACCTTGATGCTGGAGGCCGAGCCCGCATCAAGGCTCAGCTCCGGCGCGACACAGACCGGGCAGCAGCCGGCCGCATCGAGCAGGCCCCCACACTCGTCAGTGGCCATACAGCGCTGCAGCGGCAAGCCGCATTCGTCGCAAAAGGTCGCATCACGGTCTAGCGATGCCCGAAAACAGCACTTGCCCGGATGGGACATGGTAGATGGAGACGGAGCCATCAGCGTCATGTCCGCAGCTTGTGACCGCACTGCTTGCAAAAGTTTGCCTTGGCAAGGTTTACGGCGGAGCACTTGGCACATTCGACGCTGGCGGTTGCTGCAGCTGCGGGGGTGGTACCGCCAGGCGCGCCGCCTTCCTTGCCGCCCGCACCATGGGCGACGCCAACCGCGCCGTCCATGCCCATGCGGAACATGTCGCGCGCCTGCTCCTCTGACCGGATCTGGGCGGCGGTGGCGGCTTCGACCATGTCGCGCATGGCCTGCATGGTTTCACCAGAGGAGCTGCCCTTGGCACGAGCCTGCTCGGCCAGCACCATGGCAACATCGCTGGAGAGGCCCGCATTGATGGCGAGAATCTGTTCCGGTGACATGGACTTGAAGGCATTGATCTCGTTGGCCTTGGCCCGCGCCTTGGCGTCGAGGAGGGAGATTTCGTTGCCCGCTTTCGAGTCGGTGAGCCGAATGGCGAGATTGGCTTCGGCCTCATTCGCCTGAATTTCGATTTGCTGCAGGCGGGCGATGTGATCAGCCTGCTGTTTTTGTACGGCGGCAGTGATCTCCACATCCGTGAAGGCACCGGACTTGCGCATCTGGTCAGCCTGGCTCTGCTGGACAAGTGCGATGTCGCGTTCGACACCGGCCTGGCGCTTGCGGATTTCAAGCAGCTCCACATCGTTGCGCGCGGTGGCAAGCGAGTCGTCGAACCGTGCCTTGCGCTCGATTTCAAGCGTGTTGATTTCATGGCCCAGCGCTTCCAGTTCCTGACGGCGCTTGGCGCCTTCGCGCGCATCAAGAAACGCAATCTCGCTATTAAGTGCCATGTGCTTCAGTTCATCTTCCGAAGCGCTTTGCAGCTTGGCCTGATCGACTTGGGATTTCAGCGTGATTTCTGTTGCGTCATTCTCGCGTTCGATTTCGCGCTTGATGAGTTCGAGCTGGTGGTCGAGCGCGTCCTGCCGCCGGTCGGCATCTGCGCGTTCCATGGCTGCGACTTCCTCGGTATTGATCGCCCATTCGATAGACACAGCCCGGACGATGAGGCCGAGATCACCAACAATGCGCTCGACCTCAAGCATGATGTCGGCCTGGACCTTGTCCTGCAGGGCAGTCTCACCGCGAATCTCTGCGGCGTTCATGCGTCCGATGGCAGATTCGAAAACGCGGTCTGTCAGATGGGGGCGGATGCGGTCCAGAACATCGGCCTTCGAGAGCGCCTTTCGACCGGGTGTTTCGGGATCACTGCCGGAGCGCGTGACACCGTGCATCATGCCGAGAATATTGGATGGCTTGTCGGGGTCGACCTGCAGTTCGAGCGTGGCGACGCCGACGATCTCCACCTTGTCCTTAGACATCGCCTTGAGGGTTGTCTGAACCGAGAAGGGTTTCAGGTCCGCGATCATCATTCCGATATGCGTGGAGCCGCCAACGAACCCCTTGATCTTGTCGACAACGCCGCCAACCGAGAAATGACCGCCCTTGAAGGCATCGATCAGCTGGCCGTTCTTGAACAGGAGGGCTGCATAGTCCGGCGGAACGGCGAAACGCTTCTCGAAGAATGCCTTGAATTCGGACTGGCGCATGAATTCGGCGAGCATGCGTGGATCGCTGAGAATGACAGGTTCGGATGCCATGGCTATTTCTCCTCCCATTTACGGTTGGTGACGAAGGTGACGAGGTTGTAGAGAATGACGAGGACCGTGACGCCGACGCCGATCGGATGGGCGGTGACAACGCCCCAGAGACGTTCGCTTGCGGAATACTGCTCCATGATCCGCCCCATGAAGGTGACCTGAAACACGGTTCCGGAAATCATCGTGGCAAGCGAAAAGAGGGCCATGAACAGTGAGATAAGCCGGGCGACGCGACTGATACGCGTTTCCTTGGAGCGGGCTATGCGGCGAGCGTGCTGTTCCTCTTCGCGCTCGCGCTTGTCGAGTTCCTTGTCGAAACTCTCGCCGCGTTTGATCGCCTGCTCGCGGGCTTTCCGGTCAACGGAAAGGAAGTCCGGCTGTGCCTTTCGATTGGGGCTGCTCGAACTGGCCGTCGTGAGGTTGGATGCCGATCGGCGCCAGAGCACGAACACTGTCCAGGCCAGCCAGACGGCTGTAACCACGCAGGTGGCATTGAAGAGGATGTCGATCAGGGGCCATGCTTCGGCCGGTATTGATTGCAGGGTCTCGTCCATGGCTTGCTCCTTGCATCGGGGTTCCAGTTACAGAGGCGCAGGACTGGGGCGTTTCGGTTCAGGCCGAGCATAAATATTTTTTGCTGGGTGTCGTTTGACCTTCTTTTGTGATCCTATTCTCAAGGGATTAGACAGGATCAGGGTGTGGCGGATACAGACGGAACAGAAGCCAAGCAATTGCTGGACGCGTGGCGTGCAGGAGACACGCTCGCGCGTGATAGGCTCTTTACGCTTCTGTACAGCGAGTTGCGACAGGTGTCGGCGGCTCTGCTCCGGGCAGAGCGTAACAGTTCATTGTCGACGGGAGATCTCGTGAACGAGGCGGTTATGCGTCTGGTACAGCTGGATCAGATAGAATGGGCCGACAAATCCCATTTTCTCGCATTGTCGGCGCGCGCCATGCGGCGCATTCTGATCGACAATGCCCGGAAAAAGCGATCCGATAAGCGCCACCATCACAAGGTAACCCTGGTCACTCGCCTCTCCGGAATGCCAAGTGATCGCATCGATCTTGATGTACTTGAAAAGGCATTGATCCGCTTGGCTGCGATTGACAAGCAGAAAGCTGAGATTGTCGAAATGCGCTACTTTGGCGGGATGAGCCATCAGGAGATTGCGGAAGTCACCGGCACATCGGAATCCACCGTCAAGCGCGGCTGGCGGACCGCCAGGGCCTGGTTGTTGAGCGCGTTAAGCGAGGAGCGCGCAGAGTGAACAACGGCGCCTGCCGCAGCGCGCTGTCAATCGTGTACGAACGCTTTGTGCCAGCTCTCGAACCTGCTTGTGCTTGCATGAAATTGCCGGGGCCACAACGACCCCGGCGACCATAGTACTAGCCCGCAATCCTGTTACGGGCATGTGCTCACTTCCTGAGCATCGCCAGAGCAGCACCGGCACCAAAAGCGACACCAAACGCGATACCGACCGACGAAAGCGGATTGTTCCTGACGCGAGTGGTCAGCTTGGCGCGGGCGTCTTTTGCCTGCGCGCCTGCGACTGTCGCAAGCTGCCTGCCTTTATCGAGGGCGGTTTTGGCCGCTTCTGTCGCACCGTCCGCGACGCGGGAGGTTGTGTTCTCAGGTTCCTGGTTGAACGAATTTTTCTCAAATCCAGATTGTGTCCGGCCAGAGGAGTTCTGTGTTGCGATATCGGTCATTCTCATGTGTTCCTTTCACGGTTACGCATAAGATTAAGACGCTGCGCCAACGCGGACGTTCCCCGCAGGCTGCATGAAGTTTGCGCAACCTCCGTGTAATATCAGCCATTCAGCGAGGCACCTGGCTACAAGCGTTTAGTCAGGTGTCTCGCTGAATTTGTACATATCTACATACCTAACATTTCCGCTGTTTTTTCTAAGACGGCTAAAGTGAAGGTCGACTGATGAATGGCTCGAAACGAATTTCGGCAGGCTTCGCATACGCCAGAATCGAGACATCGTCCGCTCTCGCCTCCGGCACGGCAAGTTAGCGTCCTCAGACCGATGAATGAGATGCTTTCCGTGTCAGGAAGTGCGTCAGAAATCCAGGGGAGGCAGCCGTTTCCACGCAACTTCTTCATCACTCAGTCGTTGCAGGGTGCATGACGGCGGGCTCAGACCAATCTAAAAAAAGGCTTACACGGACGATTTCCTTACCAAGCCTCGTGTTCTACGGCGTTGGCACCATTCTCGGCGCCGGGGTCTTCGTCGTTATCGGCGAGGTCATTGGCGAAGCCGGTCGGCTCGCACCCTTGGCTTACATATTTGCGGGCCTCGTGGCGTTTGCGACGGCCCTTTCCTACGCAGAAATCGCCGCTAGGGTCCCCACCGCTGGTGGGCCCATTGATTACGTCGAAATCGCCACTGGCAATCGACATGCCGGGTCTCTGGCCGGATGGATGCTGATGACCGCCAATACGGTCTCAGCCGCGACGATTGTCAGCGGTTTCATCGGTTACCTTAGTGTTTTCGCTGAACTTCCAGATTGGGTTGTGGCGACAAGCATTGTTTTTTTACTAGGTCTGATTGCTGCTGTAGGCATGAAGATGAGCACGGGCTTCATGACTGTGACGACATCCATCGGCATCTTCACCCTCCTGGCTGTGCTCTGGGCCGCGCGCCACGGACTGGCAGTCACGCCGGAGCAGACTGTAAACGGGCTTGCCAGTCTATCAACGGTGACAGCTGCGGGTCTCTTCGCAGGGTCTTTTCTTGCGCTCTATTCGTTTATCGGCTTTGGCGACATGGCACTGACAGCGGAGGAAGTGAAAGATGTCGAAAAGACAATGCCACGTGCGATTATCATCGCCTTCATCATCGTTTTTGCGTTCTACGCACTCGTTTCTGCAGCTGTCGTCGGCGCAGGATCCACTGGTCACATCGCCGAGGCCGACGCACCTCTGGTCGCAGCCGTGGTGCGTGAAGGCTGGCCAGCCTGGCCCGTGGGTCTGGCCAGCCTCGGTGTGATCGTAAATGGCGCGCTGACGCAGACGATTGGAGCCTCACGTTTGCTCATGGATATAGGGCGAGATGGCCGGGGCGCTCCTCAAGTTTTCGGACGGATCAACGACAAGACCGGGACACCGCTTGCCGCGACAGGGATCATTGCAATGACGGTCATGGTTCTCGCCACACTGGTTTCTCTGAAATTCCTGGCCGAAGCCACCAGCCTCATTATCCTCCTCGTCTTCGTGGCCGTAAATACATCACTGGTATTCCTGAAACGGAAAAGTCAGCCAGCCGATGTTCCCAATATGTGGATTGGCGTTCCGGTCATTGGCGCCGTCACGTGCACAGCCGCCGCATGTGCGCAAGTCGCCCGATGGGTCGCAGGCTAAGCTGGCCTGCGATTAGACAATACCATGTATCGACGACGATAATGGGACGCTCTGCGACGCGAAGCGCGAGCATGGCGGTTTGGTTGTGTTTCCAATCCGGCTTTTCAAGCGGCTTCGCGGTTAAACGCCCCTGATAGCCCGCCTCCAAGGCGCCGGAAGATGCCGGTCAGCAACTGGCCCCATTGATTAATGGTCTGGCTGCGTTCGATGAGGGCTGTTATACGACTCAAGCTGTTATGTATTGCGGCTTGTCTGTACGGGCTGATGCCATACATTTTCCCATGAAATGAGCATCAGGGTCGGCGATTGGCGGCCAATGGTCCAGGCGCTGGTAATCGTATCCATCAGAACGCGGTAAGCTTGTCCGGGTGCCGCAGCGCCAAGCACAGCCGTGATCGAGAGAAACGAGGCAGAATAGTTGTGGCCGAACTGAGCCATCTGGAAAGCCGAGTTGGCTATCTCGCGAAGCGCAATCGTCTCATAGCCGGCCGTGATGTGCCAGAGATCATGGGCCTGCAGCAGGAAACCACTCGGCCGGCCTGCGAGAATCACCTGTAGCAGCAGGTGCGGTTCGATGACTTCACCAGGGAATGCAACACAGAAGTATTCCGCTCGCAAAACTGTCTGCGTCAAACCGGCACCCGGAGCAGAAGCCGTCTAAAAGCGATCAGGCCTCAGGACCTCAACCCGAGATGTATTCAGGATGCCGATATGCTGATCGAGCAGTTCGTGAAGTTCCAACAAGACATTCCGGATCGGTGATTCATCGCTAATGGAAATGATCACGACCATGTCCTGACTGGCCGACAAATCCCTGTCACGTTGCCATCGGCTTCCTCGGCCATAACCGGAAAGTGCTGGCAGCACAGTATAACCAGAGACGCCTGCCGTTTCGAGAATGCGGCAAGCTCGCTTCAGC